>ERZ808274.844-NODE-844-length-12330-cov-4.088391_pt1 | contig 12330 bp, 9 predicted proteins | sample MGYA00521277_ERZ808274 | MGnify/ENA primary metagenome ERZ808274 (study PRJEB31516, sample SAMN03275597) | gut metagenome | biome: mammalia-associated habitat; material: feces | host: Papio cynocephalus | place: Kenya | collected 2012-07-28 ... | reverse complement strand
CTTTCCAATCCGTTTCGAGATAGAAATCACTTATTGAGTTGTTAGCTGTTGTAATGCACAGCTGCGTGCGTTTTACGACAGATTGAAGCATTTAATTAACAAAATGTAAGTTACCTGAAACAGAACTCATATCTTACACTCCAAAAAACACTTCTTCCTGGAAAAACAGTTGTATCAAGATATGGTTCAACAGAGCAAGTACAATCATTTGCCCAAATAGGTGTAAAATGCGAATAGTAATCAGTACTCATCTTGCATTCATATCCATTGGATGTATATATGAGAGCATTCAATGAAGAAGTATTGGTTTTTGCAATCTGAAATGACTTATCCTGATCTATGCCTGGAATTCTTCTTACAACTCCATTTTCTAGAGAGAAGAATCCTGTGGCAAGATCAAATTTGGTTTCCTCTGGGAGCTTAAAAAGCAACCCATCCCCTCTTGGAGGAAAGAATGGATGTGGATACCATGAGATAGGAACATATTTATGACCTTTGTTTTCAATACATGTGTACGTCTCGAGAACGAAGCCATACAATGAAACCCTTCTCTCTATTGAAATACGATATGAGTCAAAACATTGTTCAGTTTTAAAAATGATAGAGGAATCGGATTGCTTTTCAATATTCCAAACACAAAGCTCGATAATCCTATCTGCATCAATATCACATTTTCCAATTCCAAGTATATGGCATCCATCTGATGCATATAGTGGTATGTGATTAAATGTATCAGGAATACCCTGCCCATGTATTGGTACAAAATCATCTGGATAAGTAGGGCCTGAAAGCAAATCCTTTTTTGTTGTCAATTCTCGAGATTGGAAGATATAGCCACCAGTACAGAACCTAAGACCAAATCTATGGCTATCTTTTATCGGATCCAGAATGGATACTTCTAGAGAATCAGACGAAATTGTATACATCGAACAACCTCCGGTCTTTACATAGAAAGAATCTTTTTTTTATCAATAGATATATACTCTTTCTGAGCCTCTATAAGAAAAAGCAAAGCTAAAGCTGTGCCGTAAGGCATGCTTCTGTAGGGAATCTCTTTATAGAAATCCTTGCTATTCCTTCCCATCGGAGTACCATAAGACACCTTTGTGACCACGCCATCTTCTGTGATATTCTCCAATACACTATCAAGGGCTTTCAGTGCTACGTCTTTATAGTTATCAGGTAAAAGACCATCATGACAGGACCGCAGCATTCCAAAACCAAAACCACAGGATGCACTCACTTCAAGATAAGATGAGTCATCATCTATGAGAGTATGCCACAAGCCAGACTCATCATCTTGATATTTCACAAGTGCATCACATTGTGCTTTTAATATTGAAACAAGATACTTACAAATGGAATCTGGCAAGTCGCAATACTCAAGAAACAATGGAATAAAGGCAGTAATCCAACAGTTTCCCCTTCCCCAGAAAGCTTCCGCAAAATTATGCCTTCCATTGTATGTCCATCCATGGTACCAAAGCCCTGTCTTCTTATCTGCAAGGTACTTTTGGTGAATCAACACCTGAAAAATTGCTTCTTCCGAATATCTCTTATCTCCTGTAATCCCTCCCATTACAGCAAGAAACAAGACTGTCATGAATAAAGTATCATCCCATAATTCACCATCATTTAAGGAGTCTGATGTAATATGCTGAAAACCACCCTCTTCAGTCCTTGGCATATCTTCAAGATACCAATCAGCCCACTGTCTACAAACAGAAAGGTACTTGCTATTACTTGTTTTGTTAGCAAAAAGTGCGAGAGTAAGCATTGGAGCACATGTATTAACATTCCTAGCAGGAAGACCTATCTTAAAACATCTCTGATAATAATCCTCCAGGAGTTTCAGGTAGCGCTTTTCCCCAGTTTGTTCATAAAGCATATAGAAACCATAGAGACCAACTCCTTGAGTCCATTCCCAGAACATGTAGTGATGGACATCATCTCCAGCAAGGTTCCTTGATTTCATGCATTCAAGGAAGTGTTCATCTTCTTCGTACAAAACCGACTTAAAACCTTTCATCAATTTTGCAATCTTGTCTTCAATATTCATCTCTATAGTTTTCATAAGACCTGCTTCATAAGGCTCCAAGATTGGAGCCTTATAGTGTTTTAATAATTAATTCTTAAATGAGTATGTTTCACGGTAGATCTTTTCGATGTACTCTACTGCCTCATCAACAGAGATCTCTCCAGATATAAGCTGATCATGAGCGTCTCTAACACAGTTTCCTACACTAGCGCCAGAATACAATCTAGTGAAATCTCCATCATTCTCTGCAGCAGGACCGGAAGCATTGATTTCCATATTGAAGATCTCTAGGCCATCGACATCGTAATCAACATCAATCCCCTTAAGGCCAGGAAGATAGTTCCCATCCTTACAATACTGAGCATAATTCTCTGGTCTATAGAACCAGTTGATGAATTCTACAGCTTCCTTCTCATGTCCTGTTCCTTCAAATGCAAAGAGATAGTTTCCACCAAGACATGTCATCTTCTCATCTGCATAAGGCATAAGAACTGGAGTCCACTCGAAGTCTGTGATGTTCTTGCTGTAGTCGCTATATACCCAGTTGCCAGCAAGATGTGCTGCAACCTTTCCTGTCTTGAACATTGACTGTGCATTATCTGTTCCAAGTCCAGCTGAAATAGGAGAATAACCTTTCTCATAAAGCCCCTTGACAAACTCAAGTCCCTTCTTAGCCGTGTTTACAGTAAGGATGCTATTGTCTTTCAAATCGACAGCATGGTAACCAAATTGATAAAGGATTGTGTTTATTCTCTGCTGGCTGTGGTCGATCACTAGACCATATTCACAATTGGAGTTAGCAACAACTTTATCAAGAGCTGCTAAGAACTCATCCCATGTCCACCTATCCTCTTCCTTTGTAGGATAGCTTACGCCTGCTTTATCGAAAGCTGTCTTATTGATCAAAAGACCAACAGCAGTTACGTTAACAGGAGTTACCTTTAGCTCACCCCTTCTGATACCACTTCTTGCAAAATTTGAATCATCTACAAGACCATCAAGAGAAAGCACGAAATCTGTAAATTTGTTATCATGCGAAGTCTTGATAAGATCTGGAAGATCCTTTGCCTTTGCTCTGTTGAGAACCTGCGTTTGCTGATCAGCATAGGCTATCTCATTGAGCTTTACCTGAATACCCTTATCCTTATACTCTTCGTTAAATCTTGCAACAGCCTTAGCCATTGGAGAACCCTCAAGAGTATCATCAGAAATGAGCATCTCAAGTTCTACTACGTTACCGGATTCTTCTGAAGCTCCACTTGCGAAGAGAGCAAATGATACGAACAGAACCATCAAACAAAGAAATAACTTTTTCATTTATATCTCCTTTTTAAAATTAATTAACCTTTTACACCACTTGATATACTTGAACTCATAATCTGCTTGTTGAAAATGATGAATATGATCAAGACAGGAATCATAGTAAGAACAGATGTGGACAATAACAGTGTCCAATCGACAGCTTCAGCCCCACTAAGAGTTCTCAAAGCAAGCTGCAATGTGTACTTCTCTGGCTTACTAAGCGCCAAAAGAGGCCAGATATAGTCGTTCCATCTCCAACGAAATGAGAAAATAGCAAGAATTGCAATCTGGCTTTTACAAAGAGGCATCATTATTCGGAAGAAAACACCGCCTTCATTTGTGCCGTCTATTCTTGCAGCCTCCATAAGTTCGTTTGGAATAGAGATGAAGAACTGCCTCATCAAGAATATACCTGTCATGGTACCAACTGTTGGAATGATACATCCCCAAAGTGAATTGTATAGTCCCAGTTTCAACAATACTGTAAAGCTAGGACCCATAATGATTTCTGTTGGTAACATTGTGGTTGCCAAGAGACACATAAAGAAGAAACTCAACCATTTATAATGATACTTAGCAAGCGCAAAACCACACATACAGCTCATAAGAATAGTGATGACTGTAGCAACAACCGTAATGAATACTGTATTCAGTGTATATCGCATCAAGTCAAATCTTACGAATGCCTGAATATAGTTGTCCCATGTAAAATGCTTCGGGAACATAGTCAGAGGAAAAGTAAACAACTCATTTCCAGGCTTGAAAGAAGATAGAATCAACCAAACTACGGGGAAAACCCAGATTAATGCAAAGATCAATGACAATACACTTTTGAGAATTGCAAATGTTTTTAATGTCTTCATCTTCACATCTCCTTCTCGCTTCTTGCATTGATTCTTGTTTGTATGAATGAAATCATCATCAAAATTACAAACATGATCATTGATGATGCACTTGCGTATCCAACTTTCATCTTGTCGAATCCAGTTTTATATATGTATTGAATAATGTATGTGGTACTTGTTCCGGGGCCTCCATTTGTCAGAGTCTGGACCATGGCAAAAACCTTGAATGAATTGATTATGGCAAGCATAATGATCATGAAAGATACCGGTTTTAAAGCTGGCAATGTGATATGGAAAAAGCTCTGCCACTTATTTGCACCATCAATCTTGGCAGCCTCATATAAGTCAACAGGAATCTGCTTCAAACCACCGATGAAGATAAGCATGTTAACTCCACAGCCTGACCAAGCGGAAGCTACAATCGTTGTCCAGAATGCACTACTAGCTTCACTAAACCATTTAACAGGCTCCAATCCTGACTGCAGTAGGATATAATTTATGACTCCAAATGATTCTCCAAATATCCACTTCCATGTAATACCAACCATAATTGTGGATAAAAGTGTTGGCCAATATACAAGAATTCTGGTTATAGAGTTTCCCTTTACCTTGTCATCTACCAACAAGAGAGCAAGGCCTAATGCTGTAACATATCCAATTGGAACATTAACCAATACATACTTTAGTGTATTCAAGAAGACAAGGATGAATTCATTGTCATTGAGCAGTTCTTTATAGTTCTGCACTCCAATAAAATCCATTTTGTATAAACCGTTGTAATTGGTAAACGAATAATAAATACCGATTATAGCTGGAAACAGGAAGAACACAATAAAGTAAATGATATTGGGGCCACAAAAAAACAAAGCCCACTTCTGGTTCTTATCCAGCGATTTCTTTTTTACCTTTTCCATTTAACTCCTCCCATTGCAGATTGATTGATTATTCCGTAACAACTCCAACATTATTAAGGCGGATTGGATTTTCTTGATCGAAGTTCTCATAGTCAGCAACATCATAACGAAGGTTTTCAATCTTTAAATCACGAACATTTTCAACATCTAATACTCCAACCCTACATTCTATTCGCTGAGGCTCATTGTATTTTGGTCTAAGATCATGTCCTTCAGTTGGCCACTTGCTTCTCTTGATTAGCTTGATATCGATATCCTTGAGAAGTATGTCACTAATCTTTCCTTTGTCGCCACATATCAAAATTCCATTTTCAGCAACTGCATTGATATTCTCAAAGCTAACATTCTCAATCTTGCCAGAAACTGTTTTTTCATTTCTATCAAATGTGGTAATTGCAATTGGCTCTGCAGTGCCCCACCATTGATGGCTAAATCTTCTGGTCTCAATCAAAATATTTCTAAAATGAATATTTCTTACATTTCCTGCATCTCTAATCTGTATTGAAATGCCTCTATTGGAAGATTCTATGATGCAATTTTCAAAAAGTGCATCCTCAAAATCATCCACACCTTCTGTGCCTATTTTTAAAGCAGCACTTGTACTTACAAGATGACAATTGGATACGATAACACCACGAGTTGGATGATACTCATCGTTTCCCTTGCTGTTCTTTAGACAGATACAATCATCTGCGCATGAAATAGATGAGTTTACAATTCTCACATTTCTTGAATGATCAGGATCGATTCCATCACTATTTGCAGCATCTAAAGGATTGTCAATCGTTATTCCATCGATAAGAACATTGTCACATCCTGCTGTGTGTATTGTCCAAAATGGTGCATCTTGAAGAGTTATACCATTGAATCTAATATTCTGGCAATTTTCAATGTATACCATAGTAGGTCTAGGATATACTTCGGAATCTCGATGATATCTAGTAACTCTAGAGAGAAAAGCATCACAACTACCTGAGATTGTTCCACTTCCTTCAAATGAAATGTTCTTCTCTCCAAACGCATAGAGGAAAACAAAAGCAGGCTTCCTGGTTACCGGTGTTCCAACTTCCCTATTATCATCGTTGTCGACTTCGTCGGGATGGAGATAGCTATTGATATCTTCACTCGCTTTCAACACAGCACCAGGCTCAAAATATAATGTTGTATCAGAATGGATTATCAGAGAAGAACACAGATAGGTCTTACAACTTTCAAATAAAACCACACCTCTTTCATCCAATGCAGCCTGAACTGCCATTGTATCATCTGTAATACCATTTCCAATAGCACCTTTGATCTGCTTCATCTTCGTACCTCTTCTAAATGCTAGGATACGAAATAGGTATAAGATATGATGTTTTTTTACAAAAAATAACAATAATATCGCATTTTTTTACTTTTTCATGATGAAGTTAGATATCCAATCGTATGAGATCAACTTTGCCTTCCTTGCTCTTCTTTCGAAAGACACTTGGAGACATAGCACAATACTTATCAAACACACGATTGAATTGAGAAAATGATGTGAATCCACATTCTTCAGAAATAGCCTGTATGCTCTCTTCTGTATTAAGCAACATCTTTTGAGCATTCCTGATTCTTGTCATCTGTATATATTGCACAAATGAAAATCCTGATATTTCCTTGAATTTTCTTGAAAGATAACAAGGTGATATAAAGAACTGTTCTGCAATATCTTCAAGTCTCAGTTCACTGGAGTAGTTATTGTGAATGAAGCTACTGATTGAAAAAATCTTATGTGAAATCTGATCGAATATCTCATTTGTATAATTGCTCTCGTCTCTATGGCTATAAAGATCACAAAGAAATATCAAAAAAAGAGAAAAAACTTCAAGCTCTTGGTAATCTGGACTGTTCTTCCTAAGATCATACATTTTGAACAATTTAGAGATAAGCTCTGTACGACATTGAAGAGGGAGCCTATATATTGGGCATTTCGAATCAAATATGGAAAGAATTGCATTGGTTCTGTTTAAAATATTTCCTAGATAATCAAGACTGAATCGAATTATGAACCTACGAGTTGGCTCCGGACCGAAGTATATCGATTTATGAAGCACGCCCGGCTTCATCACGACAATATCGCCTTCCTTTAGGTTATAATATTGTCCTTCTATGATATGGCCAGCACTCTTTTCGAGAAGAACCATCATCTCATAATAAGTATGGAAATGCTGGAATTCCATATTCTCGCTTTCACTTCGCGTATCAAAATCAAGAAATAAAAAAAGAGGATCAGTTTCCCTATTCAGCACTAGATGCAAGCCTTCTTTATTTCTAATCTTGATTTCTTCCATGGGCAAATTATAAATCCAAAACATAGAAATGCAATATGAATAAAGAGCTCATTATTGCATTTTTGTAAGACAATAGATCTAACTGTCTTTTTGAAAGATATGCAATAAAAATCATATACAGAGACAAAATTAGAATAGTTTTTGTCTTTTTCCATCTTAAAATACAATTATGTAATTAATCCAAGAGGAGCATAGGAATGTATTTTGAATACGTTATCAAAAACAACGACAGCATTACTCGTTGGGATATCACAGATGTAAGAAAGCGTAACTTTGAATCTCCAAAGACCACTTTTGAAGCTGAAGTCAATATGGGCGAAGGCTATGTGCAAATCGTATACCCTGTAAGAGAAGCCTATTTGGAGAACTATGACCTATCTAAAGTACAAAGATATGAAGGTGATTATAGCGATGTATACTTTCCTTTTGAAAATACTCGTGTAGAATTTTCGACATTCATTCATACTCCTCACATTCTAAGCGTAAATGCAAGCACTTTCATAAGTGTTCCGGAAAACGGGATTTATGAATTTGATGTCTTTACATGCGGGGGTTTAAAACTATGGCTGGATGAAAAGGAATGCCTGTCATTTGCTCCTTATACAAGAAACATTCCAGGGAAAACGCATCTAAGCTTTAAGCTAACAAAAGGTATTCATAGGCTCGAAGCATATGCGGATGAACTAGCTGAAAGAGACGTATTCTTCTATTTCGAAATCAGATACATGGGAACAACGCCAATCATAGGACTTGTCGAAGTTGAAGAAGATCCCGAATACATTGGTAGAATGGAAAATTTCTTAAAAAGTCTCTATCTAGCTCATGGTGTATACGAAGAAGGAAACCTTGAAATCTTCTACAACCCATCTTATTTGAAAGATGATGTAAAAGTAGAGATTACTGGTACATCAGATTTTGCTGTCGGAGGCAAATGGACTGGCGTTGATTACTTTATTGCTCACAAAAATTGCTCTTCGACAATTATAGCTAAAGTCGATGATTGCCCCGCAGGCGGTTGCACTTTTGACTTCCATATAAATATCGGACAGTATCATGTCAAAAGGAGAACCTATTTTTCCATAGCACCGAAATCTCTTCTCAATAAAAAAGCTCCTAAATCCATAGTAACACGAAAGGAAATGGCATCCAATTTCATCTATGGTAATGGCGATGAACAGATTATGAGAGCTATGCTCATGCTTAAAAAAGATGGATTAATGTCCGATAAAGCAAAATCATTCATAAACACTAGTCTCAAAAAGATAAAAGACAAGGCTGATTGTGCTGATTTTGTATTGGTTCCTATGCTTTGGAGCCTTATGAAGCAAAAAGATCTATATAGAGAAGAATTCTTCAATGAAATCAAATCAAATATACTTGATTTCAGATATTGGATAGATGAACCAGGCAATGATGTCATGTGGTATTTCAGTGAAAATCACGCATTCTTATTCCATTGTTCACAATATCTTGCAGGACATCTATTTCCAAGAGACAGGTTCAATGCATCGCAAAGACTCGGAAGCGAACAATACTGCATCGGATACGAACGCCTTATCAAATGGTTTGATAACTTCAACAAATATCATTATGCTGAGTGGAACAGCGCAACATATCTTCCAGTTGATCTTATTGGACTATTTACTTTGTACGAAGTAGCCCCTGATGAAGATATCAGAAATCTCTCTAAAATGGCTCTCGATTATACATTCCATATTATTGAGAGAAATACCTATAGAGGAATCATGTCTTGTTCCTATGGAAGATGCTATGAGAAAACATTGAAATCCAGAACGGAGATTGAAACAAACTTCCTGTCTTGGATTGCATATGGAAGCGGTAAGATGACAAGCAGCAACAGATCTGTTGCTCTCATGTGTCTATCTAGTTACATCCCTCCAAAAGAGAAATTCCTTGATGCAAAAGAAGGACAGGCAATAACAGTAAAAACGAAGCAAGGGCTCTCGCCTGTCTATAGCTATCTATACAAAACTGCCAACTATTCAATTGGCAGCGTAAATAGATTCAAATGTTTCAAGCATGGGCATCAACAACACGTCTTTGATGTCTCTTTCGGAAAGAAAAACAGACAATTCTATGTTAATCATCCCGGAGAGAGAGCATTCAGTGGGGAGAATAGACCTTCATATTGGGCAGGTAATGGCACATGTCCAATGGTTGTACAATACAAATCACTAGCAATGCTTATGTATGACATAAATCCAGAAGAACAAGTCCATTACATACACTCTTGGAGTCCTGTCAACGACTATGACGAGTACAGAATCAATGGAAAATATCTCTTTATGCGACTAGATGACAGCTATCTTGCAGCATACTTCTCAGAAGGATTCTCTCTTACGGTCAATGGCATCAACGCATACAAGGAAGTTATAAGCCAAGGCCTTAGACATTTTGTATTTGTACGATGTTCAGACAGCAGGGAATCTGGAAACTTCGAAAACTTTATCAACAATGTTAATAACATGGATGTAAGCTTCGAAAAATCAGAACATCGCGCAATGGTAAAAGACTTTGCTTTAGGCACACTTGAATATGATAAAAAAGAGACAAAGCTTGATGGGAAAATCATTCCTGATACATGGGAAGATAACATATCTCTTGAAGAGTACTAATGGAACAAGATAAACAAATTTACAACTTGCTCCATTTAAGTCATTTCCGTCTCTTTCTCCTTCTGTTCTTGAGAAAGACTGTCCTATAGAGACTCAAAGCATCTAAATATTTAGATTCTAGGCGCATACTTTAACCCTGTGCATCTTGATTTAAGGGAAAGAGAGATTTGAAAAAGAATTCAAGAGATTCTTGGAGTTAACACCCCATATTATCAGGCTAATGCTATGGGCAGAGAAACAGTGTTAACACGGGGAAATTAGAGCCCAATAAAGAGTTTCGTTGAATAGCAAAGGCTTCTGCTGGAGATCCATTTATAGAAGTGATACAGTTAGCATCTTGTCAAACATTTTAAAGCCCCTCAAAGCTCATCTCTTCTGAGTCTTGAGAGAAACCAAAACCGTTCTAGTAATCTTTAATTCTTGCTCTTGCCGCATTGATTGTTTTTACATTAGATTGGGAATTTATTATACCTACCGGAGAAGGAAAAAATTACAAGCACATGGAAAATCCTCCAGAAACCCCTTTGATTTTCATCAGTTCTTGGATTACTGGAGGAGTATGTTTCTTGATAGCAAAACCTAAGTTTTACTATAGTTCAATAATCTTGGATTTATCTCTTGATTATTACTTCTTGTTGTATACTTCTGCCTTAGCTATGTCATAGACTGTACATCCGCCACGCACTTCTCCTATACACTCGTTTATTTTTTCAGTGGCGTTATAGACAAGAATAGTGACATCTTTTATACTTTCCAGCCTATTACTTGAGTTATTTTCAATAGTCCATTTTGAAGAAACACCAGTATACTTATGATATTCTTTTGCGCTATCATCAGCCTTTCCAATTACAACGTCTCTTACACAGTTTTCGAAAGTGTTGCCTGTTATCTCGACAGATCCAATTGGCATATTTTCTAGTTGGCTCTTGATTTTGATTGCACCAGCTGTATCATAAGGGTAATCATTTCCTCTTTCAATATTCTTGAAAGTGCACCCCTTGATTATAATTTGAGCTTTTTCTGTTTGTTTTTCTCCTTCAATTGTTATATCGATAGCTGAAAGAGAACGAGTCTCCCATTCCTCGCCTGTAGAATCAGGATTCAAGACACTTCCATCAAAGGAACAATTTTCAATTGTGATTGATTTAGCGATTTGTATCTTTATTCCTTTCTGTGTTCCTGTCTTTATTGACATATTTTTGAATACATAAGTCGCTTGTTTATTATCACGCTCAACAAGGAAGGCTTCTTTTCCCGGTGTCGGCTCTTCAAGAATACCTCCATCAAATGTAAGAGTTCCTGCGAAATCCTTATCAACAGTTATTGATTTCGAGTTTATATTCTTGAGTGTAACATTTCCGGACATGACCTTAGCCGTAAGCTCAAGGGCTCCTCTTTCTTCCAGATCGCCATCATACACTTCCACAGTCACATCAGATAGCTCTATCGGCTCCGTTGGTGTGTATGACTTAAGAAGCACTATCTTCTTTGCGTCTTTGACATTAGAAAGGTCCTCGACTGGCTTATCATCAACCAATGCAACATACTTCGCATCATATGAATGGATTGGTTCGGTGTCGCAAGATGTAAATGCGAAAGCGATGAAAATGGACAATGCAAGAACAATGATTCCAATTCTCTTCATTAACAGCTCCTTTTTAGGCTTAAGCCTTACTTTGATAGCCTAAGTCTACCCCCCCCCGTAAAGAGTTGTCAAACTTTTTTTACCCTTTGCTATTTATAGTAGATTGCGAAGGAAGTATTGTATGCCAAATGAAATAATTATAAGACTGGCTTATTGAAACTTAGTTTATCTAGTGCTGCTATCGACATTTGTTCTCACTAGACGATAGATAGAACGTAACTATTCAGTCGCATAATCTTTAAAATCACATCAGATATACTTTTCGCAACTTCAATGTCGTTGATTGGCGGTATCTAACTTAAATAATTTCTTTCAATATAAGAAAATATCTAACGTAAACGCTTGCAAAATATCCCTACTTATGGTATACTAATTCTAGGTAGGGAAAAGAGTTATGCAGATATCAGAAGCATCAATAAAGGATATGTTGAAGCAAGGGAAAAGCACCAAAGAAGTCCTTCTTGCCTTTGGGTTCGACCCGAAATCCTTAGATCCTTCTCTTGTCGCTTTTATCGCTACTTTAATTACAATGATTGTGTCTATAGACACTAGCATCCAAGATATGAATAGCAAGATGGATGCCCTTACCAATTTGTTGATTGAGAAGAAGGGCAAGAATAGCACTAATAGCT
>ERZ808274.837-NODE-837-length-12446-cov-5.133565_pt1 | contig 12446 bp, 7 predicted proteins | sample MGYA00521277_ERZ808274 | MGnify/ENA primary metagenome ERZ808274 (study PRJEB31516, sample SAMN03275597) | gut metagenome | biome: mammalia-associated habitat; material: feces | host: Papio cynocephalus | place: Kenya | collected 2012-07-28 ... | reverse complement strand
CCGCCGACCCTCTGCTTGTAAGGCAGATGCTCTAAACCAACTGAGCTAAACGCCCATTCCTATCAAAAATCGGATGCAAAATTACACGTTTTTGGTGAAACCACCAAATAAAAGGTAAAAATCTTCACTGGACGTTTGCTGGATGTTTCAGCGGGCAGAGTCTTGCTAATGTTCGAAAAGATTGCGGATGGATGATAGCGGAAGAACAAGGACACTCCGAACTATGTGCCCTTGCCTTTGGTTACTACCGTATCCTGATTCTGATGGCGTCATTCGCCTTGGTCATTCTTCAACTTTTCCACATAAGCGTCGATGGTCGCCACTGCTGTAACATTGACCACATCTTGCACGCTGGCCTCGAAGTCGGTGAAATGGATAGGCTTGTTTAACCCCATCTGTATTGGACCAATAACCTCCACGTCAGGATTCAGTCCCTTTAGCAGCATATAACAGCTATTGGCCGAGCTTATGTTGGGGAAGATGAGCGTGTTGACATCTTTTCCTTTCAAGCGGCTGAATGGATACTTGTCGTCTCGCAACCTCTTGTTAAGAGCAAAGTTGACTTGCATCTCACCATCGACAACCATGTCGGGATAATCATGCTGCAAGTGCTCCACCGCTTGGTGTACTGTGACGGGAGATCCCACCTCGTCAGTTCCAAAATTGGAGTAGCTAATCATGGCGAGGACAGGGTCGTCATTGAAGAACTTCACCGAGTGGGCAGCCAGCCGTGCTACGTCATAGAGCACACCATCGTTGGGATGCCTATTGATGAGCGTGTCGGCAATATAGAAGATGCCCTTCTTCGTGTTAAGGATGTGCATCGTGGCAAACGTTCTGTACTCAGGATTGATACCGACGACTTCCTTGGCTACCTTGATGGTATTGCTGTACTTGGTATATAGTCCCGTGATGAAGGCATCAGCATCACCTTGCTCCACCATAGACATACCAAAATAGTTGCGCTCATACATCTTGTCGTAAGCCTCCTCAAAGGTGTAGCCCTGTCGGGCGCGCTTCTCGGCGAGGTGCTTAGCATAGGAGGCTCGCCGCCCTTGTTCTTTGTCAGCACGCATGTCCACTATCTCCACCCCCGTAAGGTCGAGCTTCAATCGGTTAGCCAATCGGCTGAGACGATCAGGATTGCCCAAAAGAATGGGAAAACAGATACCTTCCTGACGAGCTTTCACGGCTGCCTTCATCATCGTCGGATGCCCGCCCTCGGCGAACACCACGCGTTGTGGGTGCATGGCGGCTGTAGCATGGAGCGTACGTGTGAACTTGGTCTCCTGCCCTAACATCTGGCGCAAACGCTCTTTGTAGGCCAACCAATCGGTGATGGGCGTGCGAGCCACTCCGCTCTCCATGGCAGCCTTGGCCACGGCAGCCGAAACCTCCGTTATTAAACGCGGGTCAACAGGTTTCGGGATAAAGTAATTGGGGCCAAACTGCAGGTCGTTAACATGGTAGACCTGGTTGACTATCTCTGGCACCGGCATCTTTGCCAGTTGGGCAATGGCCTTGACCGCAGCCTGTTTCATCTTCTCGTTAATGGCCTTTGCATGAACGTCCAGGGCACCACGGAAGATGTAGGGGAAACCAATGACATTGTTGATTTGGTTGGGATAGTCGGAGCGTCCGGTCGCCATGAGGACATCTGGGCGGGCTGCCATGGCTTCCTCATAAGATATTTCCGGAATGGGGTTGGCAAGAGCAAAGACGATGGGATGGTCAGCCATTGACTTGACCATGTCTTGTGAGAGTACGTTACCTTTTGACAGGCCCACGAAGACATCTGCTCCTTTGATGGCCTCCTCCAAGGTGTGAATGTCCATTCGGCTGGTGGCAAACTCCGCTTTCTGTTCATTCACATGGTCGCGTCCCTTGTAAATAACACCACGAGAGTCGAGCATTAAGATATTCTCGTGCTTGGCACCAAGTGAACAATAGAGCTTGGTGCAACTAATGGCAGCAGCTCCCGCACCATTGACAACAATCTTTGCATCGCCAATCTTCTTTCCTGCCACTTCCAACGCATTAAGCAAGCCAGCTGCTGAGATGATGGCAGTGCCATGTTGGTCATCATGCATCACGGGTATGTCGAGTGTTTTCTTGAGGCGTTTCTCAATGTAGAAACATTCAGGAGCTTTTATGTCTTCCAGATTGATTCCGCCGAAAGTAGGCGCAATCTTCTCTACAGTCTCGCAAAACTTCTCTGGGTCTTTCTCGTTGACCTCGATGTCGAAGACGTCGATGCCACCGTAAATCTTGAAAAGTAGCCCTTTTCCTTCCATAACCGGCTTTCCGCTCATGGCACCGATGTCGCCCAGTCCCAAGACAGCCGTTCCATTAGAGATAACAGCTACCAGGTTGCCCTTGTCAGTATACTTATAAACGTCATCTGGGTTCTTTTGTATTTCAAGGCAAGGGAAAGCCACGCCTGGCGAATAAGCCATGCTCAAGTCTGCTTGTGTACGGTATGGTTTGGTAGGCTTAACTTCTATCTTGCCTGGCCTCTCGTGGGCGTGATACTCCAATGCGGCCTCTTTTGTGATTTTTACCATGTTACTATTTTCCGCTTTATTCCTTAATATGACAGAATACGGATGGCGTGCCAAAGGCCAAGGCTATTTATCCTGACCGTGGCGTGCCAACTATTCTAATGGCAAAGATAATAAATAACGAAATAACAGATACAGATTTTCACTATTTTTCCACCCTATAAAATTAATAAATCCAACAAACTTCCCCTACACGGAAGTGTTTTCCCATGCAATTTGTCATCTTTTTATCCATTTACTCTTCCATTTTGGCTTCAATTTATATGTTGTAAGATGATGCAAAACAGCAGAACACACCCAAAGCGGTCATTAGATTCGTCTCAGACTGCCGTTAATTCATGTAGGTCTCAACGGAAATAACAACTACCAGGGACAAAATCGAGTGACCGATTTGAGTTTAAGAGAGTGTGGTAAATGTCACAATTTATGACAAGACACCGCCAGTCGCTACTCTATTTGTGCAAGGTTGGTATATACTTGATTTTCAGTGGGAAAGCAATAGGTATGATATTACGTTGTCAAAGGGTCCGTTTGGGAGTGCAAAAGGGGTGGTTTCACAAGGCAATACCATCCCTTTTGCAGGGTCAAATGGCACGTCCCGTTTTCTGGTTCCGGAAATGTCATGAAATTTCGGAACAACAAACGGCATGTGCCTATAACTCGACAACGGTGATACCCGCACCGCCAAACTGCACATGCTCATCGTGAAAGGAGCGGACGTTGGGTTCTGTGGCAAGATACTGGCGAATCATCTGACGCAAGATGCCGTTGCCCTTGCCGTGGAGGATACGTACCTGCGAAGCACTGGCGAGGATGGCATCATCGATGAAGTAGCGCACTTGCTGCAATGCCTCGTCACCCCGCATCCCACGTACGTCTATCTCTGTCCTGAATGTTTTGACATGGGCATCGACTGTGGAGCGTGTAATATTGCTCGGCGGCGTGTAAGTCTGAAAATTAGTGAGCGATGTTCGCTCGCCAACCTTACTTTGCGTGTCCTCGGAGATCTTTGCTCGCTCCAACCGGTCGAGACGCATCTTGGTACGCATTCCACCGCCAAAGACCACTGTGGCCATCTTGCCGTCGAGGCTTTCGATAGTACCCGTGGTCGTCAGTCCCTTAATTCTGACTGTGTCACCCTTGTCAATGGGCAGAGCACTTCTTGCAGAAGACGATACCGGCGCTTGCGTCTTCTGCTGCTTCGCCTTATCGGCCTTCCGCTTTTCGTGGCGCTCTTTGCGGCTGCGTATGCTATCCACCTTTTTCTGAAAATCCTGGTCGCTCATCACGCCGTGTCCTTTTACGCTGCTATCCCGGGCTGCCTGTGGCGTATATTTGTCCAGCCCCTGCTCAAAATCAGCAAGCTGCTGGCGTATTTTATGCGTCTCTTCTTTCTCAGCCTGGTGCTCCCGAATTTCGCGGATGGTATTCTCAATGCGCTTGTTGCTCTCTTTTATCAGCTCTTCGGCCTGTCCACGGGCACGGCTGAGAATCTCCTTTCGGCTTTTCTCTACCTCATCAACCATCGATTCATATTTGGCGAGCTTTCGCTCCAGCTCTTTCTCCCTTGCATGGATGGTCTGCCGTTTTGATTCCCAGTAGCGTTTGTCGCGCACGATGTCCTGCAAGTATTTGTCACTCTGGATATAATCCGATCCGACAATGTTGGAAGCTTCACGTATGACATCTTCGGGCAATCCAATCTTGCGCGCTATCTCGATAGCGAAGCTACTACCTGGGCGTCCGATGGCAAGCTTAAAAAGAGGCCGCATCTCATGACGGTCATAGAGCATAGCCCCGTTGACCACTTTAGAGTGATCTTCAGCAAAATGCTTTAGATTTTGATAGTGGGTGGTGATCACCGCCCAAGACTTTCTCTTCCATAACTGCTCCAACACGGCCTGGGCAATAGCGCCGCCAATCTGCGGTTCGGTGCCAGTTCCAAACTCGTCTATCAGAATCAATGTTCTGTCGTTGGCCTGACGCATCATTTTCTTCATGCTTAGCAAATGGGACGAGTAGGTACTCAGGTCGTTCTCCAAACTCTGCTGATCACCAATGTCCATCATGATATCATCAAATACTCCAACCTTGGAATGTTCGCCAATAGGAATTGGAACTCCCATTTGTAGCATATACTGAAGTAGCCCTACGGTTTTTAGGCAAACTGACTTCCCGCCCGCATTAGGTCCTGAAATGATGAGCATGTGTTGTTCGCTGGAGAGCATAATCTCTAATGGGACTATTTTCTGTGGGCGACTGTCTGCAGCTATCACGGCATTTTCTGTGCCTGTACTCTTCTCGCTCAGTGCTATTTCAAGTAAAGGGTGGCGCGCATCGATCCAATCGATGATAGGATAGTCACACACTTTGGGTGCCGTGGCGCGCATCGATTCTGCCATGCTGTCCTTGGCCTGGATGAGATCTATCTGCGCAAGGAAGTCATAACTGTCAATGATTTCGGCTAAATGGGGGCGCACGCGTTTTGTGTAGGTGGTGAGGATGCGGACAATTTCTTGCCTTTCCTGATTTTCAAGGTCACGTATCTTGTTGTTGGCCTCGACCACTTCGGTAGGCTCTATGTAGAGTGTGCGTCCAGAAGCTGACTCGTCATGCACGATACCACTTATTTTCCGCTTCAAGCCTGGGGCGATAGGAATAACCAGTCTGCCGTCGCGGAGCGAAGGAGTCACGTCCTTTTCCACTAACCCATCAGCCTGTGCAGAACGTAAGATAGCGTTGAGTGCACGAGAGACCGAGCCCTCCATGCTCACCAACTCACGGCGAATCATATTTAATTCGGGTGACGCAGTGTCACGTATGTGGCCAAATTTATCTACAATCTGGTCAGCCTGCTGTATCAAAACGGGAAATGTAACGATGCCGTCAGCCAGTTTACAGAGAGCACTATAGTGTTTTTCTGCAATACGATTCTCCTCATTCAGCTCTTGGTCTAAGCTGCGGATAAACTCCACCAATCGATGTATGGTCTCCAAGGAACGGCGAAAGTCAAACAGCTCTTCCACCTCAAAGTGGGTGTTCTCTATTCGGATACGCTTGAGTGTGGGGCGGACATCGAAGAAAAAGGCCATTGGTATTTCAGCGTGTGACTCGCGGAGGCTACGAAATTCACGTACTTGCTCCATCCATTCATTGATGATGGAGGCATCTTTACAGAACGTCATCTCCTCTACAAGTAGCTTGCCGAGTGGGGATAGGCATCGCTTCTTAAGCATACTACGAATGCTGTCAATTCCAATCTTTGCCTCAAAGTTTTCGGGGTATATCATCTTTCTAACTTTTTCCTAAAATAATACAGGTTGCAAAGTTACGAATTTGTGGTGACACTGGCCTACGAATACCATGTAGGAATGGAAAGATTTGTACAGTTGAACGGAAAGCCTTACTTTTGCAAAGTAAAATAAAGAGTAATATATATGAGAAAAGGCTATTTGCAAAAAAAGTATCCATACCCTATCCGCCGCTATGTTCAGACGCTCTCTCTCCGCGACAACCCTGAAATGATAGCACTTTACCGGAAAGCACATAGCGATTCGGATTTTTGGCCAGAGATAGAAGAAGGCATCCGCTCAGTGGGCATTCTTGAGATGGAAATCTACATTCTCGGTACTCGTCTGGTAATGATTGTTGATATGCCCGACGACCTTGACTGGGACGAAACCATGGCTCGTTTGGCACGGTTGCCTCGACAAGGAGAATGGGAAGACTATGTGGCGCAATTTCAAAAGTGCACAAAGGGTTCTTCATCGAATGAGAAATGGCAGATGATGGAACGAATGTTCCATCTGTATTAGTAGAATTTGTCCTGTTTTCAGTAAATATTCCGCTTTTAAAGAAAATGGACGGAAAATGTTTGGCTGTTTAAAAAGAATGCGGTAACTTTGTACCCGCATTAGCCGATATGGCTCAGTTGGTAGAGCAACGCATTCGTAATGCGTAGGTCCCCGGTTCGAGTCCGGGTATCGGCTCTTTTCTTGTTGGATAAAGGTGGCAAGAAAAGAATATACAGAGAACCTTTACTTGCGGAATTAGCACATCGGTAGTGCATCGGCTTCCCAAGCCGAGGAGGCGGGTTCGACTCCCGTATTCCGCTCTATTGGTCAAAAGCAGCGAAAGGAGTTTGTGCCTGTTATCTGAACTCCTTGCCAAGTGATTGACAATAAATTCAATACTTTTAAGCATCCTCAACCACACAAAAAAGTCCAGATGCTTCTCGCATCCAGACTCCTTGATGCAAACCAATAATGTTTGAATCAAAAAAATTGATTGTCTCACGACAACCAATCTTTATTAACCTTAATAATCTAATACCATGAAAAACACTTCACAAAGATAGAACTAAGTTCTGATCCAAACAAATTTTTCACTTGGTATTTTTATTTATTTAGCCCTTTTTAACTATCAAGTCCGCTAAATTCTTTTTTTTCTCCTGTAAAATCGCCTTTATTTGCTCTTTATCCGTCTGTGATAGCATGGGAAGGGAGAAAGAAACAGAGAGCATTGAGTCATCTGGAGAAAGCTTATAAACACACATTTGGGGATCGATCTTTTGTCTAAGCAACTGAAAACGGTGCTCCGTCATGGTATCAGGGCGCAAAATTTCAGCCTCCACATGCACATCAGTACTCAATGGTTTCCATGACACATCATAAAAGTCAAGCTTGCTTTCAGGGGCTGAGCCATAAAAAGTGGTCACGACTGCCAATAAAGAATCACCCTTAGCATTAGCAAAACGCTTTATTTCAATCTGGGAAGCCTCGGTTAGAGCAACTTTGATGTAGTCGGCCGTCAGGGTATCGAGACGTGTTAGTCCTAAAAGCAGGTTTTTGGTGGTGTCAACTTCTGCAACGTTATTTACCAGAGTTGTCCTTGCATTCCGGTCGAGATAGGGGAAAAGGCTGTCGGGCATTGCCGTCCACAGTGAGCTCATAGTCTGAGCTTGCGCAGAAAAACCGAAAAGAATGGCTGCAACAGCCATCATGAGTTTCTTATTCATAATATGTTCCTTTTTGTAAAAGTCGCCAATCATAATCTTTGCGATGTAGAGATTAACTATCAAATTTTCCTGCATCAGCGGATTTACCGCATAACACTTTGTACGGACAAAATCCACATTGCGTGTCATCAGCATTAGGTGCGAACGGTATTGTTGGACTAAATATATCGTCCAGCAAACGATGCAGACCTTTCTCAAAGTCCTCCCGCAATGCACCCATGTCCGTAATCCGCCTCTCTCCTATGGATAGCACAGGTGAATAATCATCACCAGAAGTATGCTGTATAAAGAGTAAGGCTGGGCTTACAGGCTTTTTCTGCGGATTCAAATCGGGTGCAAAGCTGTCAACAAGAAGACTATAAATCATCACTTGCAGCTGATAGTCTATATGACAGTCTGCTATCTTGGCGGGGTTAAACACCTCTTCAAGTTCCTTGATGGGTTTTGCTCGCTTATTACCCGTTTTATAATCGACCACCCGTAACTGCTGACCATCTGCCCCCAAGCTTACTTCATCCACTCGATCCATTCGTCCCCCTACATACAATTCGTACTTCGGACTGTCCGCCTTCGACTTTACTTTAGCATAAGCCGTTGCCTCATGTGCTATCACACGCAACGGTGCCACCTTGAGATCGGTCTCCAATAACTTCACAAGATACTTTTTGATGACTTCTTCATTGAGAAGCTGCAATCCATTAAGCTTTGGATGAGTCGTTGCCTCCCTACCTAAATGGAAAAATTCTTCTGCTATTGCTTGACGAACAATAGATTGCAGTGGGCTATTCTGCTTATGGCATTCAATGATGAGACGTTGCAAATCTTTCACCTCTATCCTTTGGGGAAGCAACTTCTCATAAAGCAGCTCTGCTGCACGGTGGAATATTTCCCCAAAATTTATCGCACTGAAAGTGTCTGCGTCATTTTCCTCTGGTTGTCTAAGCCCTACGATATAACTGTAGAAGAATCTTAACTGGCAACGTAGGTAAGATGACAAAGCCGATGGAGAAATGGAGCTAAAGTCATTGAGAACAGCCATTACATGCCTATCTTTAGCAACAGGAGAAAGACTGGCACTATGAGGCTCCTGGCCTGCCTGAAGGGTGAACTTTTCTATGCTGTGTGGCCATTCCACCATAAGCTGCAACATGAACCGCGAAAGCTCACCAGCCCTCAGTCCATCGGAAGAACTGTTATAGGCGATAGTGACATCCTTGGCACGTTGGATTAAGGCGTGAAAGTAATAGCTGTAAATAGAAACCTTATTGTCGATGGTTGTCAGCCCATAAGCTGTCCGCAAGGCATGGGGGATAAACGATGCGTCGTCAACCCCCTTAGGCATGTTTCCCTCATTGCATGAAAGGATGAGCACATGGTCGAAGTCGAGGTTGCGCGTCTCCAAAACCCCCATCACCTGTACACCCCGTGCCGGTTCACCATGAAAAGGCACAGAGGTGACACCCACCAGTTGGGTAATCAGGCGACGAAGGATAGTCAAATCGGCGTCAAGGTCACCATCAGCGATGAGCTTTGCAAGCTGTTGCAGCGTAGTAAACATCCGAAAGACTGACTCCTGGAAAAGAGGATCTTTTCCATTTGGACCTCCCACAGCCACACAGCGCGTCACTTCTGCAAGCCATTCGGTCAACAGAAGTGCATCCACCTCACCAATAGAATTGGCAGGAAGCTCTCGAAAAAGCAGCTCAAAACCCTCGTCATCCCCAGTCAAGTCATCACGCTTGATATAGTACTGCTTCGCTGTAACTACACGAGAAAGCAGTTCGGAAGCATGTGAAGAAATGTACTGCGCATAAGGATGACGCAAAATCCGCTCCACAAATGATAGCTTATAGCGATGTTCATTTTTTGAAAAGCCATCCGTTTGGAGCACTATCAGCTGTGTAACAAGAGAAGCAATTGGAGTTTGCTGCAATGGATACCCTGTCGTTACGTTCAGCATCTCCACTTCCGGAGGAATACTGTGTATTACGGTAGGGAGTAAATGCTCGTCACAGAGCACAACCGCCGTTCTCTTTCCATCCTTGTAACGATCATCTTCACGCAACCAACTCGAGATATAGCAGGCTTGTAGATTCTCCGTTGGGGAAGACAGAAAGCGTATTTTCTTTTCTTTCCCAAGCTGATTATATAAATCACAATTACTGTCATCGAGCGCATTTGGATATCTGTTGAGCCATTGGCGCACATAGATCCCCGCTTCATGGTCTGCACGCTGTGTGTAATAGTAGTCGTAGTCCCAATAGAATGACGCTCTCCCCTGCCCTTTCAGATCGTCGAAAAGCCGTTGCTCAACCTTCTGGAGCACATTGAAACCGACAAAAGCATAATGTGAATCTCCTTTAAGCACGCCTTTACCATGCTCCACTACGTCACGATACAGCATTCCTTCATAAGCCAATCCCCGTTTCTTTAGCCGCTTCCGATAGTCTTCATAGACATTGAGCAAGTTAGACCACAGTCTGATAAACTTTTTTCGGAGCTCCGTCTCGTCCCCCGTAAAGTTGTTGAAGAAACGCATAATCAGCCGCTTTTGGTCCTCATCAAGATATTCAATGCTGTCCAGCTCGTGCAAGTCGCGCACATTGTGAAACAGGTGCTTGGCATCGGCCATATTTTTATCTATGTCATCGAAGTCAGCCAACAACAGTTGTCCCCATCCAAAAAAGTGGTCAAATGTCTCGTCTATTCCTGTAATAGAGGTGTAGCTCTTATGCAACATGCTGATAGACTGAATAGAATTGGCTATCAGTAGTTTTGAGCAACTACGAAACAACTCACTTATCGTGGTGTAGGTAGGTGCCCAAATGGGGACTCTCGCAATGCGATCCAGCTCCTGATTAAGGAACAGAGCAGCTCGTTTATTGGGAAACACAACCGTTAAATGGGTAAAATCTGTTCCATAACGTTTGTACAGGTCCTCGGCAACATAAGTTAAAAACGACTTACTCATAACTTTACACATCCTTTTTTAATGACGAGGCTTGTACCCCCGACCTCAGACTTTTTTGTCTCCGTTCATTCACAGGCAGCTTTAGTACCATTGTGACACCCTTTTTCTTATGTCAGCAAAAGTACAAAAAAACATTTTATTACCTCCGCTTCTCATAGAAAAAATCTTGTCACACGAAGGAATATAAGTCTGATGTCTTTGCTCATGTATCTTATATATAATAAAAAGCCCATCGGCAGAATCAAGAATGTACAATAAACAATTCCACCAATGGGCAATCTCAACTCATTTTGCTCACTCACTTAAAGAGTTAATACTTCTAATCAACCATAGTACATCACGCTATGAAACCCTGTGATACAATTTGACAATTACCAAATTCTCGTTGGAATGGGATGGAGAGTACCTCATCTCTTTGTGCTTTGCACATACTTGAGATGTCTCTTTGTGAGTATTATGAGTACTATTCGATCACTACAAGAGGGTCGTCCTCCAATACAGCCTGCCCTACCTTGACGGCGATTGCTGTCACTTTTCCGCTCTTCTCAGCCTCGATGTTGTTTTGCATCTTCATGGCTTCGAGCACGACAAGTGTGTCACCCGCCTTCACCTCCTGACCAACAGCGACCTCAATGGCCGTAATCGTGCCCGGCAACGGGGCTTTCACAGCATTGGCAGCATTCACTTGAACCGTAGATTCCACATCGGCAGGAGATTCCTCAGCGGGCTTTCCCAACTCCACCTTTTTATTCTCCGGCTCTTCAGGCTTCTCCATCTGCACATGAAAAGTCTCGCCATTGACGGTCACGTCGGCAGCATAGTCGTCGCTTATGTCGCCGATGGCAACATGGTATTCCTTGCCATCAATCGTATATTTAAACTCTTTCATTTTCTTTCTCTTTCTTGTCTATGGTCTTGCCGTCATTGCCTCCAGCCGGTCATCCCATTGTGTGAGCTTTGGCTGGATAGTGATTACCTTAGGCTCCACATCGTGTACGTTGTTGCCAGCGTATTCGTAGAGAGCCATGGCGATAGCGGCATAAATATTTTTGTCCATCATTGTTTGATTCTAATATTGCCGGCTAAACTCTACATAGGCATGCAACCGTGTTTCTTGGCTGGCAAAGTCTGCTTTTTATGAGCCAGCTGAGCCAGTCCACGACAGATACGGAAGCGTGTGTTGCGTGGTTCTATCACATCATCAATATAGCCAAACCGTGCAGCTTGATAGGGATTCGCGAACATCTCAGTGTATTCGTCCTCCTTTTCTGCGAGGAATTCAGCCACATTGCCGCCTTGTTCCTTCACGGCCTTGGCCTCTTTGCCACAAAGAATTGCCACTGCACCCGAGGCGCCCATAACAGCAATCTCGCTTGAAGGCCATGCGAAATTGAGGTCGGCTCGCAGCTGCTTGCATCCCATTACAATGTGGCTTCCGCCATAACTCTTTCGCAACGTGATGGTAATCTTGGGCACTGTGGCCTCGCCGTAGGCGAAAAGAAGTTTTGCGCCGTGTTGAATCACTGCATTATACTCCTGCCCCGTACCCGGAAGGAAGCCAGGGACATCGACCAAACTGACGATAGGGATGTTGAATGCGTCGCAGAAACGAACGAAACGTGCTCCCTTACGCGAAGCATTCACATCCAAGACGCCCGCATAGGCGGAAGGCTGATTGGCCACAATGCCGACACTTTGTCCGTTGAAGCGGGCAAAGCCCGTGATGATATTCTTGGCAAACTTCGGCTGAACCTCAAAGAAATCGCCGTTATCGGTGATGGCATGTATTACCTTATACATATCATAAGCCTGATTCGGGTCATCGGGAATAATCTCATTCAGCAAGTCCTCCGTACGGCTGACAGGATCATCGCACTCCACACGAGGAGCCTCTTCG
>ERZ808274.836-NODE-836-length-12452-cov-5.584012_pt1 | contig 12452 bp, 8 predicted proteins | sample MGYA00521277_ERZ808274 | MGnify/ENA primary metagenome ERZ808274 (study PRJEB31516, sample SAMN03275597) | gut metagenome | biome: mammalia-associated habitat; material: feces | host: Papio cynocephalus | place: Kenya | collected 2012-07-28 ... | reverse complement strand
GAAACTTTTTATTCAGGGACTTGAATCTCCCTGACATGGTTCTTGCTTCAATTGAAATCTCAAGAAGATGCTATGAATTTTATAATCAATATGTTATAAAGATAAAACCACAAAGAAAGAATATAATACAGCCTGAAATCCAAGATTTCTATGAAAGATGCATCAAGTCATTGGAAGAATTTGGTGTGACTGGAGAATTCAAGGATTTCAAGAGCTTATATGATTTCTTCAAAAACTCTAAAATGATGTATAGGGTTTCTTTGGATTCAATGAATCTGAAGTTTTTCAGCTTGAAAACCACCAGATCCTGTGTGGATCAGATGATTTCATCTTGTTGATGAAATTCATTTTATTTATTGTTTCAAGTACATTCATATATGTTCCTATATTTGCACTGAAACCATTATGTTTTGCAATCATATCAGCATCAAAATCCACATCACCATTGAAACTATATAATTTCAAATTAAATTTACAATCACAACCAAATATCTCATAATGAACACCATTTTTGAATTTGAACATTTCATATTCATGACCATCCATCATTCCTTTGTCAATTTTCATCAAATCTCCCCCTTTGATTTTCATTTCAAGAAAATGAACAGTATCTCTGGTTGCAGTATTCACATCACATGATATCGACAGTCTTTCAATAAGACAATCACAACTGTCATAATCATCATACTTCTTTACATTATAAGAACTTTTATCATTTCTATTGCAAAAATCATCAAAATAAAAAATCATACCTGTTATTTATTATTTCTTTCTTGCATATGTCTTTTCTTGTTCTCCTCACTTCTTTGTCCATTGCTCCATCCATATACAGGATCAATCCACATCCACCCGTCTGTTTCGGGAAGACACTTCTCACAATAAGGTGAAATCCATCCTGTTGTACATTTCACAGCATCCTCACCGCAGACTATGCAGACATATTCAGAAATGTATTCATACTTTCTTATCACCCTGCTGACTTCATCAGTCTCTCCCTGCACATATACTCTCAATGTCCCGTACTTCTCCTTTATGTCAAGAATCCTGAATTCCTTCATATATTTTTTCCCACCGGAATGTAGTATCGCCCTTTTGAGTTCCTTGCAGAAATCAATGCCAAATCTCTTTCTCCAACCTTCCGGCATAAAATCAAGTTCTGTATATTCCGGAATGAAATGAAAAAAACCGAGAAATCTCTCACAGAACTTATACCAGAAATAAAGAAACCTGTCCTTATGTGATGCGAGTTTCATTACATATTCAGGTTTCACAAAACTGTTTGACAATGCACCTATCCATATGACACTCGCATCACCAAACCTGTTATAATATTCCTTCTGGTGTGTCCTTGCAAATTCACTCCATTTCCTGTAAATTGAAGTATATTTTTCCTGCAACTTCCAGTTTGTATAATGTCTTCCGGAAAACCTGTTTCTCGGATACAAAAATGGAAATCTCATACAAAAATATGATGATTTCAAAATTATCCAAATCTTGTCAAAAATCTTTATTCTCATAATACTCAAAATTTTTTATCAAATTTAACTTTTTTTGAAGATAACAATTTATAAATCAATACATTAACTTCAAAAAGTGATGTGGCTCGTTTGTATATATTATATAATATATATGAAATATCAAAAAAAAAAGAATTTTTAATAAAAATAATAGAATTTTTATAAGATAATTCTTATGAAATTATCTTTTATAAAGGATCTGAAAGAATTAGTTTCAAGATCATAATAAGTGATTAAACCATCTTGTTTATCTTTTTTCTTTTTCCTGAAAAGAAAAATGTATTTACCATTATCTGTATTCAATAGTTCAAGATTGTTTGTTTCCATATACTCTTCAAAGGAGATGTGTTTTATTTCACATAAGGTGTCTATCGCCTTTATATCAAATACAATTTCTTCCATTTCTTTTTCTGGAAGAAAATCTGAACATAAGGTTCCTTTCGCTTTTCTTGTGCTTCCGTCTTTCTTTTTGTACTCAAACTCCACAATTCCATTATGAAGTCTGTTCATCACTTCATTTACATTCTGCATATATTGTTATTTTTTATGATGCAAAGATAAGAAAACATTTTGATATTTCCAAATCTTCATAAATAAAATAATCATTTTTATTTTATGGATAGAAAATTATCGATAATACAGGATTTTGATACTTTCATAAATGCAAGGCATTTGAATGAAGGACTTATGGATGGTATGCAAAACAGATGCAACCAGATATTCATAGACAGTGGTCCTATAACATTTGAAGACGGGACATCAGTCAATCCGAAAGAAATTGTGAATGCCGTTGATAAGGCTCTTCAATATCTGTTCAGTGAATTTACAAGAACTATGAAGTTCGGTTCAAGACTCAATGTGATATATTTGAGAGACAGTGGGCAGATAAGGACAATGGCGGTCGATGAGAACATGAATCTTTATATGAATGCAGGATTTATATATCATACGTTGAAGATGAACAGGGAACTTATCGCAGCCGTCATTATGCATGAAGTGTTCCATGTCTTGTATAATCATATCCAGAGAGGAAAGAACTGGCTTGCCGCGAATGGAAAAGCATCAACACCGCAGACACATCATGACAATAATCTTGCCGCTGATATTGAGGTAAACCAGAGTCTTGTAAGACTGGGAATAATAGAGAAGGAGAAACTTGTAAATGAAATACATGGACTTTATCTCGATCAAAAATATGAACAAAAGACGGTTGTTCCTATGGAGAACATACTGGACAGTGATGAGTATATGAACAGATTAAGAGAAATGTGTCCACCTCCTGTTGATCCGGATGATGAAAAGTCAAATGAACAGATTATAAAGACCACGGATGAATGGAACAAAGGATATAAGGATGCATGGAACAAGCTTGCAGGTCTTATCAAGAAATATGGATATGAAAAAGTATGGGAGAAACTTCAAAAGGAAGGCATCATAAATGCTAAGGGTGAATTGAATATGCATAAGGATATAGAAGACATAATGGGTATGGAATATCTTCAGGTGAAGTCTTTTGAGGATTATATCAGGGAAAGTCTTGAACAGAAGAAATTGGATGATGGACAGACATATGATGACGGATTTATTACATCAGTCAAGAAGATTATCAAAAAAATGTCTGATGTCATTGAAAATAGTAATTCTCCAGCCGGACCACAGGGTCCAGAAGGTTTTTCCAATCCACAGAAGAAATATGATACCGGCATAAAGGAGGATGAACTTGAAGAACTTGACATTCCTTCTTCGCAACAGAATAAAGGTCATGGTGGTGAAGGGGACAATCTTCCTGAAAATATGAAAAACAAGGGTGGAGAGAATCAAGAAAAGTATTATGGTCCAAACCAGAAAGGGGGACAAAAAAATTCAAACAAAACAAACAATGTCAAGGATAAGAATGATTCAAAAACAGCCGGACAGGGTGGTGAAGGAAAAGGTGATGATGAAATCACGGATGATGATTTGAATACTCTTGCAGACGATCTCAAGAACAAGATGAACAAGGACGGAAATTCATCATCCAAGAAAAAAACTGGTGAAGAAGATACGGGGGCGATAGGAGGGACTGGTTCTTATATTGAAGACAAGAATATGATAGACAAGGTCTTGAAAGAATCCGGATATGATCAGGATGCGATTGATGCAATAAATGAAATCCGTGAGAGAAATAAGGAGAGAAACAATCCGAAAGCGATAGAGAAGGCAAAGAGCGAGATGAGGAACAGTCTTTCAAATTCAAATGTAATCAAGAGATATCTTGATGCAATTGATATCGCATCCGAGAAATACAAGAACGTATGGAAGGAGATTATGGAAGACTTTCTTGCAACAAGAACAAGAAGGGCGGGAACAAAGGTGAATGACACCACCATAGACTGGAGAAGGAAGTCAAGGATAGCACTTGGAACTCTTGGACCGCAATACCAGAAAGTCGATCAGGACCCACAGGATGTGAACGTGTATGTTGATGTTTCCGGTTCTGTTGATACGGAACTTCTTGAAATAATCTGTAAGTCTCTTGTTGCATTTTCACAGAAATATAAATATTCTGGAATCAATATATGTCCTTGGGCGACAGTAAGCAACGGTATTCACAGAGTTGATGATTTCAACAGAAGAAGTGAATCTGATATTACAGATGAAATATTGAAGATTGTTTCAAAGGGTATCAACCAGTGTGGGGGAGGAACAAGTTCATCCGCCGTTTTGTCAGCAATGGTTGATATTGTTGTCAATACTCTTGCGGATCCAAAGAAAAAGAAAAAGGATGATGTTCATGTGGTAATTACTGACGGTGATTTAGATTATCAGGGAATAGAGAATAGATTGAGAAATGCCGTGACACGGGAGACTGGGAAAGACGATGTCGCAGACAGGACACCTGAACACACTTTCTGGATGATATACGATGCTTCTGCAAGTTTACGGGAAGAATGGAAAAAGGAAATAAAGACAGGCAGTCTTATTTTTATTGACTCCGAGACTGTGAAGAACAATAAATAATTTGCATAAATAACTATATTTTAAATTTATATATGAAAAATATTTTGAGCAGAGATGAATATCTCAAACAGATGAATGAAGGGGTCTTTGGAGATGTTATAAAGAAGGGCATTTCAAAGGTGAAGGACTTCTTCAGGATAGGGATGAAGAAGATAAAGAATTTCATTGCCATTTTTGACAATGATGGAAAGGTTCTTCCGGTGGTGTCTCCGCAGGCGGTGATTGACAGGTTTTCTGGAAATGCCGCTGTGAATGTATATGCTCCGGCAGATATGAGTAATCAGGTGAAGAATGCCGGTGGAAACGGGTGTGATTCGAAAGCACCGGAAAAGACAGATGATGGAATTTATGATTTCGGTCCCAAGGGAAAGGAATTTGCAAAATGGATGAAGGAAAAGAAATATAAGGACACTGTCGAATACAAGAACCTTATGTCTTTACCATCAATTGTAAATGAGTGTTATGACAGTCTTGATGATGAAGACAAGAAACTTTTTGAGAGTATGCTCAATGAAGATTGGGAAGGAATTGTCAAGAAAAGAACAAAATACAGTAATGTGGGAGAACTGGATCAGATAGATGATATTGATGTTCATGAGTTTGAACAGAAGATAGATGAAATGATACAGAGCACCATATTCAATGGTGGGAAACCTATCAAGAGAGGAAACAAAGAGAAGAAGATTCCAAGAAATATGCTTATTTTCGGAGCACCTGGTATAGGTAAGTCCACTGTTCCTAATCTTGTCATAAACAAGTATAACAGACTTGCAGATGGTGATTCTTCAAAGGAGATGTCATTGATTACAGTCGATTGTCCTAATGTGGCTATGGGAGACTTTATGATGCCTACTATGCCGCAACCAAAACTTGTACAGAATATAATCAGACAGCATCCGGATGCTTTTCCGAAGGCAAAGAAATATCTCGACAGTCTTACTCCTGAAGAAGAGGATGCATTGAAATCATCCCTTGAAGCAACAAAACAGTTTGATGTGACATATGCTCCGCAGTCATGGCTTCCATCATACAGGAAATCCGGAGATGACGATCTTGATGCACTTCTTGATGCATATGCAAATGGTGGTGTATTTACTGATGATGAAGGACATACACACAAGACTGGAAATGGAGGTATCATAATGTTTGATGAATTTTTGAGAACTGATCCTAATGTGTTCAGACAGATGATGATATTCCTGCTCACAAGAGAGATGGGTGGATGGAAGCTTGGTTCAAAGTGGGTGATTATAGCATGTTCTAACAGACCTTGTGATGATGATGAGATTGATGAAGTATGGGGTCATTGGAATGGAGGAACAGCAGGAAAAGACCGTTTTGAGAAGATGTTCCATTTGACACCAAGTCCTGAACAATGGAAGGAATGGGCAAGAAGCAAGGGATGTGATGAACTTCTTTTGAAATTCATATTTGATGAGAATTCCAAGTCAGGAGATGAGTATCCTAGGTGGCATTCGATGGTGAAGAATGGTTCAGGTGAGTCAAGACAGGTATTACCTATATCTCCACGCAGATGGCAGAGTGCATTTGAATTCATAAATTCATATGAGATTGATCACGATATTGATGATATCTCACAGATGAGTATAAAAGATATAAGAAAAACGATTGCAGGTATATTTGACAAGAGTTTTATCGAAGAGATATGTCAGTGGCTTGAAGACCATATGAATTCCGTAAGTCTTGATGAAATAATTGCGGATCCTGTCAATACTTATCTTCCACAAAAATTCAATGGAAACGATCAAGGCCAGGCAACCATTCTCATCCAGAACATTTTTGAACAGTTCACAGATAGATACAAGGACAAGATTGATGATCTCAAGGATGAAGATTTGGCAAACATTTACATGTGGTTCGGTTTGAATTACAGGGATGATGTGACTACAATTGTTGGAAGTTTCATATCTAAACTTATTGATTTGATTGGTGGAAGTATATTCAATTATGTAAAAGCATCCGAGACACTTTTTGCGGCATATCCGGAAACAGATATTGAAGAAGTCGTAGATTTGCTTATTGACAATTCAGATGAAAACAGCATAATTTCCGCAAAATATCCGGATGGCACTCTTGATGTCATAAAGGAAATAATGAGAAAACATTTCCCGTGGAGAATTGACGGAGACAAGATAAAATACTATGATGATCTTGATGTTGAAGACAAGAAAGATGAATAAAAAAACAAAGAGAGAACTTTATAAGTTCTCTCTTTTATATAAGTATTGCATCAAATTCATCATTTGAAAAACATCTTTCAACAAGATTGACATCAAGAAGACCTTTCTTCTGCAAGTCATTTATATCTTTTATCTTGTTGTTTATATTTTTCATTTTCAAATAAGAAGACCATAGGAATATCTGTTTGTGTTCCTTCAGTTTTCTTATTGACATTTCCTTTCCCGTCTTGTCATTGTCGAACAGAAATCTCACATTGTCCATATTGTCAAAGAATCCGTTCAATGACTTGCTCGCTCCCTGTAAAGCTATTGAGTTCGGTATCCCGAGCGAATCTATCGGTCCCTCCATAATCGTAATCATGCTTGACATATTGATGTTCATTATATTGAATATTCCTGATATTCTGTCAAGATTTGAAGATATGTTTTCTATTCCGTCTTCTTCATTTATGTATTTTTGTCCCATTGGTTCAAGAAGAAGAAGTTTTTCTATGATGGAATTGATGTCTTTATGAAAAAGTTCATCATACATCTTTGTCAGTCTTCTGGAAAGATATCTTGCTTTTCTTGAATCGGAATCAAGCTGTCTTATCTGGTATCCTATTATTCTGTCCTGATCTGTGGTGTTGAGTATATACAGTTCCTTTGTTTCTGGATGGAATGCAAAATACTTCCAGTCTCTTATGTTTATTTTTCTTGATTTCAGGTAAGACGAGACAAAATCATTTTTATAAGGTGAGATAAGGTCAAGAGACTTGAAGAACACGGATTTTGGAACTGCCAGTTTTTCAAGAAGTCTCATTGACATTGAACTCTGTGCGGAAGATTGCCTTGGTTCAAATCTTTTTGAATTCTGTTGTATTTCATGGACTGCAATCTTGTCCTCATTTGACAATGACTCATTGAAATCTGACAGAAGTTTGTTCACCCCCACCGATTCTCCGCAATTGAAACAGTGAAAATGAAGGGAGTTGAAATAAAGGTTTCCCCGTTTTTTTCGGGGATCCTTACTGTCATTGCAGTACGGACAGCAGAAATTATACCTGTCATTATATACATCTATCTTTCTTTTGACATATCTGTCATTTGAAAACTTCTTGTCTACAATGATTTGTATCTTGTCCTTTATTGTTTCAAGAATGTTGTTGTCTGAATCTCCTATCATAAGTTCAATGCATTATAAATGTCCTGAAGACAGAAATCTCCATATTTTTTGTGGAGTTCTGTCATCAGTTTCTTTTCATTGTCCATTATGTTCTTCAGTTCATCATTCAGTTCATCGACTTCAGTTTGTATTTCTTCCATTGTTTTCTTGTGTTTTGAAAGTTTTGAAGAGATTGTTCTGTATTGTTCAATGATTGATCTGATTGACTGAAGATCTTCCTTTGAAAAATTATTCATCATTTATTATCTTCGCGAATACAAACCCTTCCCTTATGCAGTCATACTTGACATTGTCTATGACAATGGGGGTTGTTTTTCCTATTGGTTTTATGATTATGTCACCTTCATTGAGTGTTGAACCTTTATAAGTCTTCAACACTCTTGCGAACCTGTTGTATTTTTCGTCAGGTATATAAAGTCCGGATTTTGTGATTGTCTCATCCTTGATATCCTGTATAAGGATGTATCCGTTCTTCATTTCTATAGGGATATGTTTCATAAATAAAATATAACAAAAAAGATGTTTCATATATGGCAAAAATTGCACATATAAATTATGACAAATGCATAAGTTGTGGTTCATGTTCAAATTTGGATACCATATGTCCAGTAGGATTACAGGTACAACAAATCACCCATCCAACTACATATGTAATTACCAATAACACAGGTGAGTGGCAGAATTCCTATGTGTTGGATTTGTGTAATAGTTGCACCAATTGTACATCCATTAATTGTGGTGTAGGTGCATTCACATTGACAGATGACAACAAAGATCACTGGAAAACCACAAAAAAATCTGATACTTATTATACATATGACATAGTTGCAACATTCAACAACATGGTCAGTTATGTCAGTATTCCTGTGAAAAAATACTATTCATATGTTTTTTCAATGTCTGTATATTCGGAAGTCAATAGGGATGGTATGGCCATTGTCAAATCTCCATTAGTTACACCATCATCATTATCATCAATACCATCATCGGAACTGCTCAAATCTTTGTCAGGAATTAATGTAACAGGTTCTTATGAGTATACTGCAACATCAGATGGATATATTTATCTGTATTTTATAACTGATAGTTCAAATTTAGGAAAATATGAATCAACAACTGATTCATCAACGGGACAAACTACAGGAAAATATGACAACATCTGTAAAGGTACTGTGAATTTAAGTATAATTTCCCCATATTACACATTTCATTTCCAGTCTCCAGATGTATCAATGCTGGATGATAATGGTATATCTGTTGGTAAGTCATTTAACAAGGAATATAATAAAGAAACGATTACATCATTTTATTTTCCACACGTATCGGATTCCACTGGTAATCAGTATCTTGTAGGTTGGGTTGGATCTTCATATACATATGATACAATCACACCATATGATTTTACTGAAGTCATTGTAGATAATAGTGACAGTTCATTTGTATTTGAAGCATTATGGGATGAAAAGACATCGGTGCAGATTCCTCTCGCGGTGAACAGATCATACACTGGTTCGGCACAACAGGGTATAAGCGGATATGATTCCACGAACATGTCATATACTGGAACACTGGTTGCCACAAATGCAGGTACTTATTCTGCGACTTTCACACTCAAGGACAAGGAGACCACAAAATGGTCAGATGGGACTACATCAAACAAGACCGTTTCATGGTCTATATCCAAGGCATCACCATCGATAAATTTCTCCACAACTGGATCGACATATTCAGTGTATTGTTCAAGTTCAGCATCCGCGACATCCACTACAGACTCCGTCAAAACAATAACTGTATCAGACGGTGCATCCGGACCCGCCGGCATAAGTTTTACATATTCATTGGATGGTGCGACTGGATTTTCATTCAATGGAAAGACTGTCACTGTTCCGAAAGGCGCACCGGCAGGATCAAAAAAAATCACTTTGACCGCAAAATGGTCGGAGACGACGAATTATACTTCCGGAGAAAAGTCTTTGTCGATAACCATAAATGTTCTTGCTGTGAGTGTATCATCATACGGCACACCTTCTGCACCTTCGATAACACAGAAAACTGATTTTCCGGCCGGTGGAGTCACGCTTTCAACAAGCAATGCAAGTACATATTTCTCATATGGATCATCTTCACAGACGGTTACATATAACAATGGATCAACAAGGAAGGGATCAGTATCATATTCATGGTCTGGAAACAACACATCGGTATCAAGTCTTGGAACTACTGTAAAATCAAGGACAAACATATCAATCAACACACTTACATGTACGGCCACCGGAGAAGGAGGCAAAACAAGTTCCAAGAGTGTTTCGAGTGGTTATCAGGCGGCCAATTCCGCTACATATGGAGCACTTTCATCTATTTCATTTTCACAGAAATCTGATTTTCCTGCAAGCGGTGTGACACTCACGTCAAGCAATATAGGTTCATATTTGACACCATCATCTTCACAGACGATATCATTCACATCCGGATCAACAAGGAAGGGATCAGTATCATATTCATGGTCTGGAAGTTATGGTGTGTCAAATCTTGGGACGACAAGCAAGTCCAGAACAAGTTTGACACTCTCGGGTCTTGTATGTACAGCATCTGGAGAAGGAAGTAAATCAGTGACGGGCACACCATCTGGATATCAGGCCGCAAACGGTGTGACCGCCACGAATACTGAATATGGACAGTATGCCAACAGTGTGACGGCAGACAAGGTTTCATTTGACAAATCGGGAGGTTCATCCACGGCGAAGGGCTCTCCACTTGCGAAATCAAGATCAAAATACACATGGACTTCTGGGTCAGTTTCTTATTCCGGATGGTCTGATTATATTACGGGAGGTGGTGGAACATGGTCATCAAACGCATCATGGATTGTTCTTGGGACAGCATCAGGAAACAATATGCCGTTCACCATATCCGCAAATGCCGGTGCAGCAAGGACAGGAACGATAACATATACTTATGCAGGCATCGCCAAGACAGTTACCATTTCACAGGCGGTTGCAACATATACACTTGATTTGAACGCATGCATAATGAATACCAGTGGTTCATATGTTTCATCCGGTGGTCTTCCTACAGGTGCAAAAGCTAATGTGTATATCAATGGATCACTTGACAGCACAGTAAATGACTGGTGTCAGGTGAAATCATATGGGACAACATATGCTATAAAGGGGTTCACAAATCCTACTGGATTCACGTTCAATGCTACAAAGTCTGGTTATACTGCCGCAAACGGTGTCAGTGGAACAATTACATCAAACACATACGTATATCCTTATTATGACAGGAATAAATATACATTGTCATGGAGTGGAAATGGTGGTTCATTGAGTGGTGGAACATCTGCGGGCAGTGTCTATTATGGTGTCGGATTGACCGCGCCATCCGCAAGCAGGACGGGATACACATTTGCGGGATGGTCTCCAAGTGTGCCGTCTACAATGCCGGCTTCAAACGCGACATATATGGCAACATGGTCGGCGAACACGATTAAAGTAAATCTCAATGCCAATGGAGGTTCTCTCCCCGGAACAGGAGAAGGCAAGTCGTATGTAAATATAAAATATGACACTACAGTAGGAAATTATCCTTCAATATCTTTACCATCAAGAACAGGATATTCATTTACTGGATATTTTGATGCGTCATCTGGGGGGACACAATATTACAATTCTGCCGGAAACAGTGTGAGAACTTTCAACAAGACAAGTGAAACTACACTGTATGCCCAGTGGTCATTGAAATACTTCACCTTGTCCATATCATCTGGTTCTGTTACCAACTATACAATTTCAATTTCAAAGTCTTCAACATATGGTGGGACAGTTGGAAGTTATACTGCAACATCAAAATCTGCACAAAGTATAAGTGTTCCTTATGGTGCATCATACAGTATTTCATGGGCATCCGGAACAGATACCGAGACGACTTCAGGTTTCACGATAACTTGGAATGGTAATGGTGGATCATCTCCTTCTGCAACTACAAGTGGAAACAAGACGAGAACAAGAAGTGCAACAAATCCTACATCAAGTTCAAGTTCAATAACTGGAAATGTTTCAATTTCCGCAAATGGGTGGGGTTCTTATGGTGGATACACATATGGAACAGTGGGAACACTTCCTTCTTCTTCAAGGGCAAGATATACATTTGCCGGGTGGTGGACTGCATCATCCGGTGGGACACAGATAACCACATCCACGCGTCCTACAGGTACAGTAACATATTATGCACACTGGACTGCAAACACGGTTTCCGTTCCTACCGCGATAGGTAATCTTATATACAATGGTGCTGCACAGACAGGTATAAGTGGATATAATTCAAGTTATATGTCCTATACCGGTTCATTGAGTGCAACAAATGCAGGTTCTTATTCCGCTACTTTCACAATAGGTTCAAACTATATGTGGTCGGACGGGACTACATCAAACAAGACCGTTTCATGGAGTATAGGAAAGGCAAGTCAGTCTGCACCTACCGCGACAGGGTCATCGGTAACATACAATGCAACCGCGACCGCATCTGCATCGGGAGGTGGGAAAGTAGGATCAATTGAGTGGTCAAATG
>ERZ808274.832-NODE-832-length-12478-cov-5.140546_pt1 | contig 12478 bp, 12 predicted proteins | sample MGYA00521277_ERZ808274 | MGnify/ENA primary metagenome ERZ808274 (study PRJEB31516, sample SAMN03275597) | gut metagenome | biome: mammalia-associated habitat; material: feces | host: Papio cynocephalus | place: Kenya | collected 2012-07-28 ... | reverse complement strand
GATGACAAAATTAAACGCTTCTTTTTTTATGCCCCTATGAATTATATAGGTTAACACACAAAGGTAATCATTTTGGGGGAAATCGAGCAAATATTTAGGGTGTTAATTCACTAATAATCAATCACTTGCTGTTAATTAGCAAACCCTAAAATAATTCCGCCAACGGGTTCTAATGGCAATCTTATGGTGGGATATTCTCACAGCATATCACACATCGCCTCGTAGAGTCTTTGTACGGGCAACCCCATAACATTGAAATAGCTGCCCCGTATCTCTGTTACGCCAATATAGCCAATCCATTCTTGGATGCCGTAAGCGCCAGCTTTGTCGTATGGTTTGTAATGTGTGACGTAAAAGTCGATCTCTTCGTCAGACAAGATTTTGAAAGTCACGTCTGTCGAAACGACAAACCGCTTTTGCTGTTGGGTCGTAGTTAGGCATACCCCAGTCATCACCTGATGGGCGCGCCCGCTGAGTAACCGCAGCATCCGTTTGGCATCTGCTTCGTCAGTTGGTTTGCCAAGGATGTTATCGTCGACGACCACGATAGTGTCCGCATTGACGAGCAAGTCGTTTTCTCCAAGAGTAGACTTGTATGGCAAGGACTTTTCGACGGCAATGTACTCGGCTATCCCCTCTGGGGTCAATCCATCGGGATAGCCCTCTGATATGCCGTTGATGACCTTGGCTTCAAATGGCCATCCCAACCCCTTCAATAGTTCGCGGCGACGTGGTGAGTGGCTGCCCAAAATAATGTGCTTCATCATTAGTTGTGTTTTTCTATCCTTTGCAACCCATCAAAGGCCTTTTCCTGCATAACCATCGTTTACCATCCAAAAGCTTTTGCGTTGAGCACCCATTTGCCTTGTGCTTTCAGTACCTGCTCTATGATATCCCGCGCTACACCTTGTCCGCCCAGGCGGTCGCTAATGTATGTGGAGATGTCCTTCACCTCCTGACAGGCGTCTTTCGGACAGCAGGCGCATCCCGCCAGTCGCATTACCTCATAATCGGGAATGTCGTCGCCGACGTAGATGATTTCCTCATTCTTCAGCCCATAAAGTGACTTGAACTCCTCCCATGCCTGTACTTTCATGGCGCAGCTAAGGTAAATGTCCTCTACGCCCAGGTACTTGTAACGCAACCGGATGTCTTCGTTGTGTCCACCCGTTATGATGGCGATACGCAAGTCATGTTTTTGTGCCAACTGTATGGCATAGCCATCCTTGATATTAATGGTGCGGATGGGCTCGCCTTTACTGTCCATCGGAATGGTGGAGGCCGACAAAACACCGTCCACGTCGAAGACAACGGCCTTGATTTTGGTCAAATCGTAGTTTATCATTTTCTATTTGTACTTTTGGTGTATGCTGACAGACAACCTCTCATAGAGGTCTTTCTCCAAAGGATTTATCTTCATCAACTGGGCTTGTTCCCTGATAATGTTCTCGTCATAGCGTACAGCCGGACCCGTTTGTGCCTTGCAAGGTGGCAGCTCGTGCACTTTTCCTGCAGTCTCGTCTATGAGGGGCAGCAGTACCTCAAAAGGTATATGCTGTCTCTCGAGCACGGTTGCTGCCACATCGTAACAATGATTGACAAAGTTGCATGCCCATACAGCAGCCAGGTGAACATATTTACGCTGCTCGCTATTGAGGGGGCGCACGTTTTGCGACACAGACCGTGCCAGTCCATTCACCGTCTGGTAGGCAAAGTCATCGTTGGTCTCGATGAAACAAGGAATGTTTGAAAAATTCACGTCGCGAGATTTGGAGAAGGTCTGCAACGGATAAAGAACGCCGTAGTGCAGAGCCATGCCTTGAAAGACACTCATCGGTACTGATCCGGCAGTATGGACAAACACATGCTGCTCTCTTCCATGACATACTTTGGGAATGATTTCTCCCAACACGCTGTCACGAAGGGAAAAAATATAGATGTCGGCATCGTAGGCCAAAAGGTTAGTATCGGTCACAGGTGCTCCCCCGACCCGCTGTGCCAAGGCATCAGCTGCAGCCATTGTGCGGCTATAGACTTGCAAAATGTCATGTCCTGAACGAAGGCAAGCCAGAGCCAGCTGTGTGCCCAAGTTGCCTGCTCCTATCATTACTATTTTCATGTTAGGCTGTAATTGCGTTTGCTTATAATTATGTCAATGATACAAAGATAGCCATTTCCTTACAAATAATCTTTCTGGTGCATGTGTTTTTAGAAAATCTTTGCTATTTTTGCATCATGAATGAGCTGAGCGTCCATATCATCACACGAGGCAAGGACTTGCCTGTTCTCGATGACACCGACCTCTTCCACAGTCGCGAGTACTTCAGGCTGATAGAGCAAACTACCGGCGCGTGGCCTTACATGGTCGTTGTCGTGGATGAGAGCGGAAAGGTCAAAGCCCATTTGCTGGTCGAGCTGTGCAGGCGTGGCAGTCTGTTGCCGCCTTATCTATTCTCATTTGGACGCATCATAGGTGAAGGAGTGTATGCCGGCGACGTGAACAAGGCGGTCGTCTTTGACCTCATGATAGCCAAGCTGACACGTTTTCTCCATCGCAAGTTGTGTCTTTACATAGAGGTTAGTGACTTCAAGGAAAAGATGTTCGGCTATCGCTCTTTACGCAAGAACGGCTACTTCCCCGTTCGCTGGATGCAGGTACGCAACTCTTTGCATAACAAGCCACCTTTTGAGCGGTTGTCAGACCGCACAGCACACGCCGTTCTTCGTAGCCAACGTGCAGGGGTTGTCGTAAGAGAGGCCAGTTCTGAGCAGGAGGTGATTGCCTATTACCGGGTGTTGCGGGCCTATTATCGCACTAAGCTCCATCGCTACATCCCACAAGAATCTTTTTTCATCAACCTCTTTCATTCACCACGTAGCCGCATTTACATTACTTATTATAAAGGGCGCGTCATTGGAGGTGCGTCGAAAGTGGAGTCAATGGGTGATGGATACTTGTGGTATGTTGCCGCGCAGGGAAAGCGATATCCGACTGCCCGTCCGCTCACGGCAACTATATGGCATGTCTTGGAAGATTGTCATGCCACAGGGCTGAATCATTTATGTTTTCTCAATGTGGGGTTGCCATTCCGTCGTAATCCCTATCGCGAATTTATCTTGGGATTTGGCGGCAAGCCTGTGTCGAGCATCCGCTGGTTTCGTTTCACCATAGATTGGGTCAACCGATTGCTGTCATGGTGTTATAAAGAATGACTGATAGAAAACCCCTGTTTGCCTTTTCCTCTTTTTTGTTTTTTCTTTGTACCTTTGCAAGCGTATATGTTGAAAAAGATTTTCAAAATAACCCGCCTGATTGTGGCTTTGCTCTTCGCAACATCGCTTCTTGCGGTGGTTGTCTATCGCTTCCTGCCAGTTTATTTCACACCCCTTATGCTCACCCGCTGTTTTGAACAGATTGCCAAGGGAGAACCGATCAAGCTCCATCACGAGTGGATTCCTCTGGAGAATATGGCCCGGTCGATGCCCGTAGCAGTGATGGCAAGCGAAGACCAGCGCTTCCTGCAACATCATGGATTTGACTATAAGGCCATCGAGCAGGCGGCCAAAGAGCATATCGATGACGGCAAGCGCCTGCGGGGTGGCAGTACCATTTCGCAGCAGACGGCCAAAAATGTTTTCTTATGGCAGGGACGCTCCTGGGTGCGCAAGGGGCTTGAGGCTTACTTTACTTTTCTGATAGAAGCCATTTGGGGGAAAAAGCGCATCATGGAAGTCTACCTTAATTCCATAGAGATGGGTGACGGCATCTATGGTGTACAAGCAGTGGCAGAGCATAACTTCGGCATTGACGCCTATAACCTTACCCGCTCAGACTGTGCGCTAATAGCCGCGACCCTCCCCAATCCCATCAAGTTTAGCTCCAAATACCCTTCCCCCTATATGAGAAAGCGGCAACGACAGATTATGCATCAGATGAGATTTATCCCAGCTTTTGATATGGGACGCTAAGCCCCCCAATGACATCATTCAATAATGATAATTTCTATGACCGATCAGCAAAATGAGATATTATCCCTGCTTGACGAAAGTCAGCGCAAGGCCGTTACTTATTGCGACGGCCCGGCATTGGTTATAGCCGGGGCTGGGTCGGGTAAGACGCGGGTCTTGACTTATAAAATCGCTTACCTCTTGTCTATAGGCTTGCAGCCATGGAATATCCTTGCCTTGACCTTCACCAATAAGGCTGCCCGGGAAATGAAAGAGCGTGTGGGGAAAATAGTCGGTGAGCAGTGTGCACGCCGTCTTTTTATGGGAACTTTCCACTCCATCTTCTCTCGCATACTCCGTACCGAGGCCCAGACGTTAAACTATACTTCGAGCTTTACCATCTATGATGACGCTGACTCGCGAAGTCTCATCAAGGCGATTATCAAGGAATTGGGGCTTGATGATAAGGTCTACAAGCCAGCCACAGTGGCAAATCGGATTTCTATGGCCAAGAACCACCTGATCCTTCCCACCCAGTATGCCGCCGACCATGAGGTTCGCCAGAGAGATCGTGAGCAGCGGATGCCCTCGATTTACAAGATTTATTCATCTTATCAAGTACACCTCCAGCAGTCAAATGCAATGGATTTTGACGACTTGCTGGTCAATACCTTCCTGCTCTTTAGGGATCACTCGGAAATAAGAGAAAAGTATGCCAGCAAATTCCAGTATATTTTGGTTGATGAATACCAGGACACCAATTCGGTACAGGTCAGCATTGTGAGGCAGTTGTCAGAGGTCAACCAGCGCGTCTGTGTTGTGGGCGATGACTATCAAAGCATCTATTCCTTCCGGGGGGCGAACATAGACAATATCCTTGACTTCCAAAAGAAATTTCCCCATACGAAGCTTTTTAAGCTGGAGAGGAACTATCGCTCAACGCAACGGATTGTCAGTGCGGCCAATTCGCTCATGAAACACAACCAGCGACAGATAGCCAAGGAGGTCTATTCACAAGAAGCCGAGGGCGAACAAATCATCTACCATCCCTGTTATAGTGATAAAGAGGAGGCCATGGTGGTGATTAAGGAGATGGAACGCATCAAGCGCAAAGAGCATTGCGAATACGATGCTTTTGCCATTCTGTACCGCACGAATGCTCAAAGCCGTAGTTTCGAGGACGAATTGCGCAAGCATGCCATTCCTTATGTAATATATGGTGGACTGTCCTTTTACCAGCGTAAGGAGATAAAGGATATATTGGCTTACTTCCGTCTGACGGTCAACCAAGACGATAGTGAGGCTATACGTAGAGTAATTAACTACCCTGCGCGCGGTATCGGTAATACGACAATGCTCAAGGTCATCAATAGTGCTGCTAAGGATGGCGTGAGTCTGTGGGAAGTCATCAATAATCCGTCACGGCACGATACGGGGTTGGGCAAGGCGGCACAAACAAAATTGCTGGCATTTCGCGACCTCATTACCAAGTTTACCAACGATGCCACGCAAAAGAATGCCTTTGAAGTTGGGCAACAGATAGTTAAGGAGAGCGGAATATTCGCTGACCTTTATGGAGGAAGTGATGCTGAAGCCATTTCAAGGCAAGAGAATCTGGAGGAGTTCCTTGCGGCTATCCAAACCTTTGTTGATGAAGGGATGGAAACTGATGGGGGAAATCATGTTATGTTGTCAGACTTTCTTCAGGAAGTTGCCTTGGTTACTGACCAAGACCGAAAGGATGATGATACCCCAAAGGTAAAGCTCATGACCATTCATGCGTCAAAAGGCTTGGAGTTTCCTACTGTTTTCATTGTGGGGCTGGAAGAGAATATCTTTCCCTCTCCCATGTCATCCAATACGAGTAGAGGATTGGAGGAAGAACGGCGGTTGCTCTATGTTGCCATTACTCGTGCTGAGCGCCATTGCTATATAACGAATGCTCAAAGTAGATTCCGGTTTGGCTCCATGCAGTTTGATAGCCCCAGCCGCTTTCTTGCCGATATAGACCCTCGCTTTCTGAAGAGGACTGATGAGTCGTCTGACTCCATGTCGGGTAGCAGTTTTAGATCATGGGGGCGAAAGCAGGAGGCTGATGACATACACAAAGATTATCGCACGTGGAAAGACGGCAACCGCCAGAGAGAAATACGGTGGCAGAAAAGCACAAACTCCCAACACGATGATGATCAGGCCGGTAAGTCATTACGCCGACACCAGCAGGTCAGTGTGGAACGACAATTGGGCCGAGGGGGCAGCAGCATGAAGTCTCTCGGCAGTGTATTGGAAAAAAGTGGCGGTCTCTTCGAGTCCCTGTCTTCTTCCGTCAATTCGGGGAAGCTTTGCGTTGGGGCAAAAGTGGAGCACCCTCGCTTTGGCGTTGGCGTGGTAATGGGGCTTTCTGGAGATGGAGAAAATGCCAAAGCCACAGTTGATTTCGCCAACGTTGGCCGCAAACAACTTCTTCTTAAATTTGCCAAGTTGAGGGTGTTGTCATGATAAAGCACTTGCTTATTTCATATTATAGACTCAAGGCAAGGCCGACAGTATAGAATATTTTAAAATGTCATTTTATAGTTTATGCAACAGAAGATTATTATTTTGGACTTCGGCTCACAGACCACGCAACTGATAGGACGTCGTGTTCGTGAGTTGGACACCTTCTGCGAGATTCTACCCTATAACAAGTTTCCGAAAGATGACCCGTCTGTCATCGGGGTAATTCTTTCGGGATCACCTTATTCGGTTCACGATTCTGAGGCGTTCAAGGTCGATCTCACGCAATTTATCGGCAAGGTTCCTGTGCTGGGCATCTGCTATGGAGCACAGTTTATCGCCTTTGCCAATGGAGGAAAAGTTGAGGCTACAGACAGCCGTGAGTATGGTCGTGCTAACCTTGAGAAGTTTGATGACGAAGACCCGTTGTTCAAGGGGTTCGTTGAAAACTCGCAGGTATGGATGAGCCACGGCGATACTATAACGGCAATCCCACAAGACTATAAGTGCATAGCGTCAACATCAAATGTGAAGTTTGCCGCTTATGCGTCAACCAAGCAGCCTGTATGGGCTGTTCAGTTCCACCCCGAGGTATTTCACTCGCTGCAGGGCACTCAGCTGCTAAAGAACTTCGTGGTTGGTATCTGTGGAAGTAAACAGGACTGGAGCGCAGACGCGTTTGTAGAAACTACAGTTAATGAATTGAAAGCCCAACTGGGTGAGGACAAAGTCATTCTCGGTTTGTCGGGCGGTGTCGACTCAAGCGTGGCGGCAGTGCTCCTCAACAAGGCTATCGGACAGAATCTTACTTGCATATTTGTTGATCATGGAATGCTGCGGAAAAATGAGTTCCGCGATGTCATGGACGACTATAAGTGCTTGGGGCTGAATGTCGTTGGTGTCAATGCGTCAGCCAAGTTCTTTGCTGATTTGGCTGGTGTGACTGACCCTGAGCAAAAAAGGAAAATCATTGGTCGTGATTTTGTGGAGGTTTTCAATGCCGAGGCCAAAAAGCATACCGGGGCAAAATGGCTTGCCCAGGGTACCATTTACCCTGACCGTATAGAAAGTCTGAACATTACAGGCAAGGTGATTAAAAGTCATCATAACGTGGGCGGACTGCCTAAGGACATGAATCTACAGCTGTGTGAGCCTCTGAAGTGGTTGTTCAAGGATGAGGTGCGTCGTGTGGGGCGTTCTATGGGAATGCCAGAGCACCTGATTACCCGCCATCCTTTCCCAGGACCAGGTCTTGCTGTGCGCATTTTGGGTGATATTACACCCGAAAAAGTGCGCATTCTCCAAGATGCCGACGATATTTACATCCGTGGTTTGCGTGATTATAAGGTGAAGCTCAGCGGTGAGGAAGCCCGTCGTGTGCTTGCTGCTGGTGTCCCCGCTAATATGCAGAACGGTGAAATCGAGGTCTCACTCTACGACCAAGTTTGGCAAGCAGGGGCCATATTGCTATCCACCATCCGTTCAGTTGGTGTAATGGGGGACGAGCGAACTTATGAGCATCCTGTTGCTCTACGCGCCGTAACAAGCACAGATGCCATGACCGCCGACTGGGCACACTTACCTTATGACTTCATGGCTCACGTTTCAAATGAAATCATCAACAAGGTTAAGGGCGTGAACCGTGTATGTTATGACATTTCATCAAAACCACCTGCAACGATTGAGTGGGAATAACTGGAATGCCGATAAACAGCCACTCAAAATAAATTAACCCATTGGCGGAATTAAGTATGTACTAAATTAATTCCGCCAACGGGTTAAATATAACGCAGCATTCGACGTTTTATACATTCATTCCATCATTTTATACAAACCTTACACCATATTTTTTCCTTGCAAGTATAACATCATACCTTTGCACAAAAAAGAAGAATATGAAGAAAGTATTGAAAGTTTTTGGCGTGTTGTTTTTGGTGGGGATGATAATATTGGGGTTTGTGTGGTGGCATTCACGCACAAGCAACCCGTGGAATGCCTTGACCGTTGGTGATATTTCCGCTCCAACAGGCTATACCCGCGTGGAAGGCAGCTACGCAGAGTTTATGCGCAGTCTCCCATTGAAGAAGCGTGGAAGTAAAGTGCAACTCTACACTGGTGGCAATGCACGGTTACAGTTTCTTTCAACAGCCGTAATCGACCTGCCACTGCTCAGCAACTCGGAACAGTGTGCAGACGTGACCATGAGATTAAGGGCAGAGTACCTGTTCAGTCAGGGACGCTACTCGGAGATACGCTTCCATGACGTAAATGGCAATACGTTGCAATATCATGGCGGAGCGTCGCACAAGTCACTGGAGAAGTTTTTGAAGAGAGCCTATGGTATATGCAGCACCTACTCTGTAAGTCGCGAAACTACGCCCCGGCCGATAAGGGAGGTCCGCCCCGGAGACGTGCTCGTTTATCCTGCCCGCAAATCTAAAAGGCTCGGGCATGCGCTGATTGTGATTGATGTGGCGCGCAAAGGCAATAAAGTCGCCATCATGTGCGCAGAGGGCAATACACCTGCACGTGAATTGCATATCGTGAGAAACCTTAACCCCATCCATAATCCTTGGTTCTTCTTCGACGGGGACGAGAACAGGCTATGGGTATCGATATTCCACTTTGGTAAAGACGAATTGAGGCATTATTGAAACGCGACAAAATAAAATCACCGTTTATGCGTTGATAATTATGGTCACCTTTTGTGTTGTAGCTATGTCCAATAAGTAAAGGCCATAATGGAAATACTCAAAATCTCTACATCCGTGGGACTGTTCAGAGTCCCAACGGATGATATTGCTTATATAGAGGCTTCCGGCAACTATAGTGATGTACACCTCTTCAACGGAGAGGCGGTAACAATGACGTTTCAGTTGCACTATTTCGTAGAAGCCCTAAGCAAATTGAAGCAAAACTTCTTTATGCGTGTAGGTAAGAGCCTGATTGTGAACAAGAATTTTGTCTACTCCATCAACATTACCAATCAAGATCTAAAACTCATGGATCACCGCATGAATCAAGTATTCAGGCTGAAAGCTTCCAAGGATGCGCTAAAGGAGTTGAAAAAGGTTTTGGAACTATAATATAAATAATCATGAAACATACAGAAGATAACGACATACAAGAGAAGCCTATCTTAACAAATGATGATGATGGCAACAACGCCTCCTCGCAGGAGACGACCGATGAACCCATTATCACCATAGAGAGTGTCGACGACGTGGAGCAAGAATCTCCCCCAACTCCCGAAAAGAAACGTACCCGTTGGCATAAGTGGAGCGTGGGCATATTGTGGTTTGTGGCAACTGTGGCGCTTGTGACGGTATGCTACAAAGCCATAAGTCTCTACATCTACTATTATGGTATTGGAGTAAGCATATCCGTTTCACCGAATGACAATATCAAGAAGCTCGACAGCATGAAGGCGCACCGTGGTGCGGCAATGGTGGTGGTCAAGACAGACAGTGTACTCGGCGTGGCACTCAAAATCTACGAATTGCACAACGTAAAGGCAGAATTGTCGCTTGCAGAACCCGACACCGCCGACCACAGTGTCCTCATGTACACCCGCACGGCCGACTATACAGTCACGGGCAAGTATCTCGGTTCGCTGGTCATTGACGGTGAGGAAAAGCAGATCGATGTGTCGCGCTTGGGCTATTGCGCCATCGAAGACGGCAATATGGTCATCGGCGTTTCGCGATTTGACGACATGCGGGAGCACATGATCGAGCGCGACGGCTCTTACTTCCGCCAGTTTGTCCTCGTGTCCAATGGCGAGCTGCCCCGAAAATTTTATTTGCATGGCAAGGTAGAGCGCAAAGCCCTCGCTCGCACAACAGACGATCACCTTTGTATCGTGGAGACCGCACACCCCGAAACTCTTTGGGACTTTGCTGATGCCTTGCGTGAATATGGCTACGTAGACGCCATCTACCTTACCGGTGGCAACGAGTGTGGTTTCTATCGCGCGCCCAACGGCACCGCACACTTCACTGGTAATGCCGCGATGTATCGTACGGATAAGCACCATGGTGTAGCTCCCTGGCTGATTCTCAGGACACGATAAGCACCAAGATATACAATAAGCCCTACATCTTGTACAAGCCACACCGAAACGCTTGTTGCACAAAAAGAGTCATAGTATCTTTGCATTGTCAATAAGACAAAACTATAAAAAAGACAAACGACAATGAAGAAACTAATGATTGCGCTGATGATGGTTTTGGCCACCAGCACAGCAAGCCTCGCAAAGGTGGGCAATGGCCAAGTGAAGACAACAACAAAGGAAGTGGCTCAGGCCGTGAAGAATGCTCCTTCGGGCACTACCTACGGTGTGGTAGCTGTAACCAAGAGCCACATCGTAGTAAACACACCGCTCGGTCGTTGCAAAATCAACAAAAACAAAGACGGAAGTTCCTCTTTCATGGGGTTGACTGCCCAGCTCATTTCGGCAAAGAATGGCGTGTATAAGGTGAGAACTTCTCTGGGTACTTTCAGTGTGAATACACGCAAGGCTACCATTACAAAGCTGTAAGCTGAAACCCAAAGTATTCCCTTAGTGTGTATTACGCCCAAATCGGCCAGTAGATTTCGTCACAGATTCCTGTGTTTTTCTTACAGGTTGCAACATCGGTACTTCTATTGCCGACTCCAGTCTAATGACAGAGATGGGTAAAAAGGAGTGCTTATGCGTTGATGGCTTCGCAATGAAGTGCAATCCCATCTTTTTGTATTCTCTCAGATACAGGCCTTGATACTTTTTGAAGTTATTGCAAACCACTAAAACTTCTTTATCCATAAAAAGCACCGGGCTGGATTCCACATTGGGAATTCAGCCCTTACCAACATCTTACCCAGAAGTTCACCGTAGTTGTTTGGTTTGGATAAATCCACATCTGCAATTAGATCCCGTCACAGGTAGCTTTTTATTTCGTGCAGATGGCAACGTAAATGTTGAATACATAGCGGACTATGACAAAACACTTACGGCAACAAGATGCCAAAACAGACAATGACAAGAGACGAAAAGATGGAAAATTTCTCCGCTCTCTTGTCGATTTCTGTCTTATGACCGATTTGGGGGAATGCACCTCTCTGGCATGCCTACTTCAACAAGTCGGCAGGCCAACGGAAGGGGTCAGAATCAACGCTCAGCCCACCACATTCCTGCCCCACTACGATACCAGCCCTATTAGGCTGCAATACAGCCCCTATTGTGTCGTAAAAGAGCCTATATTACAAGACGAAAGGGGCTCTATTGCAACACAATAAAGCCCCTTTTGCTGCAGCGTGTCTTGAAAGGGAGTATTTCAATGACGCAAACTGCTTATATTTTCTGTCTTTCTCCCTGTTTTACTAATCCACTTGACACACTGGTATTACCTATACAGAACCGCTTGACAATGCAGGAAAGGTATTATTGAACGGCTCTACCTGCCCCGAATCATCATGAAAAGATCCTGGCACTACGCTCCATGACACATCAAATCAATTTCATGCGCTTTATCTCCGCCAAGTTGTCGTGAATAAACTCACTGACACGCTTGCCGTTGTTGGGATAAATGATCGTTACCCTCACGTTGTCGTCCAACGCCTCATTAGCCTCATCAGACAAGTGGTCGTATGGTTTCTGCTTGCATTTCTCCGGCAACCACAAAATTACTTCTCCTGCCTTCACGGTGATGTGATAGTCACTAATCGAATAGAGACTAATCACACCACTTATTCTCCGTTCAATTTCCGTTCTGTTCATAGTTGGAGTAAAAATTATTGATCACTATACAAAAGCACTTTACATCTTCATGTGGAGAATATCACGCCAAAGACGATTAGAAGATGTTGGCACATTGTCATCCGACACCCTCTGACCATCCATGGCAAATTCCGCTATTTCACAATCGCTTCCTTGATGCTGTCAACGATATAACACACGTCATCATCCGTCACCCATGGGCCTGCCGGCAGACAGAAGCCCACCTTGAAGATTTCTTCCTCTATGCCGTGGGTATAGACTGGAGCACCTTTGTAC
>ERZ808274.823-NODE-823-length-12591-cov-10.167996_pt1 | contig 12591 bp, 16 predicted proteins | sample MGYA00521277_ERZ808274 | MGnify/ENA primary metagenome ERZ808274 (study PRJEB31516, sample SAMN03275597) | gut metagenome | biome: mammalia-associated habitat; material: feces | host: Papio cynocephalus | place: Kenya | collected 2012-07-28 ... | reverse complement strand
TACACACGAGTGTTACGCACTCCCCGCCCAGTAACACGCGGGTGACAAAAGTCCCTGTTAAATGTCTGAAATCCGACAGATAACCAGCCCGTAACACCCACGTAACACGCCAAGCCCGTCGCGTACTCAAAAGGTACCGAAAATATTCCAGGCTCTTTATATACTGAAGTACCTAAAATCCTCGGAACCTCAGTAACACCGAGATCCCGAGTAACACGTTTGAGTAACACGCCTCGGTCGAGTAACACGCTTAGGACCTCCTAAACGTGTTACTCGAAAACATAACAGTCCCTTGTTATCTCTGTTATCCGTTTACTTCAAAAATCTGTAACACATACCATTACAGTATGTCAGTTGAACAGTCCCTTCTTAACCGCTGGTCTCGTGACTACTCGATCTCCTGGCCCGTCGTTTTCGACGGTTATCAGCCCATGACTGCCCTCGGCCGTTGCCGGTACGCCAAGTCCTCCAATCGCGTCACCCTCCACCCTAATCTGAGGGGCCACCCGCTGATCATCAAAGCCGTCCTCTGGCATGAGTTCGCGCATCATGCCCGCCACTCCGTCGACGGAGGCACTGGCCACGACGAGGCCTTCAGATCCTGGCATTGGAAAAAGCCCATCCTCGCACTGATCGATGCGTTCCTGCCCTCACCCAGCCTTATACGGCCTCGTAAAGACACGACATGACCGCATACATGACATTCGGCGATGCGAACCTGAAAACGCCAGCCTCATAGCTCTCCATCAATTGCTTCTTTGCCCACGAGGGGAGCAGCGTAACACGGTCTGAAGACTCCTTAAGGTTGGGCGTATAAACCACCTCGGTGGTGACGCGTCCACCCCACCGGTCCCAGTACATCAGGCCCTTTTTGGTTGAGTAGTGATAGCGATATTGGACCCCATTGGCCAGCAGGACCCACGGCCCAGGCTGGAGGCCTCTAGGAGTCTTGCAGATCAGTCTCATCATAGGATCTTCGGACTCGCTCGCGTAATCCGCATATCCGCCTTGCCGATAGTTGTCCGTCCACGGATTGGCCTTATCGATGGCCAGCCGATAACCGCGCGCTCTCTCGATTAAGTTCCTGCCAGGGCATAGAGTGATGTCTTTGCCCGGCTCAGGATATATCTGATACTGGACAAAATACGGATTCGCGCCCTCGGTGAAGTTCGAGAGGCAGAAAACCCTGCACTCAGGATTGCCCGAAAAAACTGTTTTCGTCGCGCTCATCAGAGCAATCGCGCATTGTTTCGGGTATTTGTGGTCCTCAGGCATGAACTCATCGAGGACCATTAGCATCGTGCGAGGATGGGCACCACCGCGCATATTTCCGAACGTGGAGATGGCCTGAAAATCGATGATGCGCTCAGCGTCTTTTTCATCGCTCTCATAGACGCCATCAGCCTTGACGGTCCACTCGTCAGGGCACCATCCGTACTGCTTCGCATCGTTCAGAAAATTCGAATAGAAACGCGGATCCGAGAGTTCGACGACCTTGTTTCTAACCCACATGGTCTTTTTACCGTACTGAGTCCAGAGATCGCACGCGAGCCTGAGCATCAAGTCGGTCTTGCCCATTCTCCTGGCCCCGACGACCCAGAAAATCAGGTGGTCGTCGAAATATGGCAGTATCTTTTGGGCATTGTACCACCCTCCATTATCTCCGTATGATTTCAGCAATTTTTTTATCTGATTTTCCTCGATTTTTTCACCTCCTTAATCTGAAAATCAAATTATCATTCAAATTATGGGTGCGTTCGCGTAAAATAATTCCGCCTGGAACTTTTTCGGGTATGAGTTTCATGGTGTTGACGCAATCGGGATTTTTTCCGGCTTTTTCATAGAGCGCGCGGAGCCACTTGGATTTAATCCGGTAGTCCTGATGTCCTAATGCATAGCCGGTCAGGCATATCCTCTGAGGATCATCGAGCAGTTCCACCCACATCCCGACCGGGCAACCCGTCGCGTCATCGATGTTTTGGGGTACCCCGGCCGCTGCCATCTCGATGTCTCTCAAGTCCCTTATCGGCCTATGGTACACCTCGATGTAGCGCTTGAAACCGCCTTCGTAGATCTCCAGCGGATAGCCCTCCGTCCCCCATGTCCCCACATGGTCGCCGTGGACGACGCCGGCAGAGTCAGGAGCTTCAGGGCCGAAGTGGATCACGCTATCGGTGTCGCAATGGATTACATTCTCGCAACCCACGGCCACGCAGTTATCCAGCAATGAGCGCCTGGCCCACGCGGTCACGAACATCGCAAACGGCAAGTAAGCGTCGTTGTCCTCGTTGACACCCGCCTCCGAGGTCCATGTCCAGATGTCTTGCTCACTGTCATATGAGAGTCTCACGATCTCCGTGTCAGGGCTGAGAGCGAAACGCCCGTAGAGCGAGTTGATCATCAGCTTCGCAGAAATATATTCGAGACTGCCCTTTTTCGCGGTCTCTTTCTGCTCAGTCCAGTACTCGATGTGTTTGCGAAATACTCCGATTTTGGACTTGAAAATCCAGTAGTGCGGAGTCCAGTCAGGATGATGCTCCACATCGTACCACTCCTGCAGCAGATCGAGATCGACGTTGGTTAAAACCATCTCATGCCACTCATACGTGTCGACGACCGGCTCACCCGGCTGGAGGCCCTCTATCTGGCAGTCATAGCCCTCCTTGAGCTGGAACCATGGGAATTTTCCGTCTTTAAGCCTGAGTTTTATCATGTAATGGCCGATGTAGAGCATCCCAGGGATCTCCGGAGGCTTGTCCGACTGTATCGGCAGGCCTACCGGCAGCGGATCGTATAGCATCACCCCGCCGTACATGTTGTGCTTGTCCTCGTGCGTCAGCTCCATGCCTGCCAGATGCCCCTGATGCATCGAGATGTTGAGACCGCCGAAGTATCCGATCCGGAAGAACTGATCCAGCTCATACGGCAATGGAGGGAAATATTCCAACCATTTGTAGTTCATCTTGTGCCCTTCGCGGAGCGACTCCTTGGCATGGTGCCACGCGTCACCGCTGGCCGTGGCTTTCCTGCGTCCCAGTCTGTGGAGTCTCCGCATCGCCACGGCGACGATGCGCGCATCCATATCGATGTAGGTCCAATCATCGGAGTCCTCCGAGTAGTCCAGATCCTCGCTCCAACCCGGATGGAAATCCCCGCGCGGAGACTCCAGCTTTTGGAGGCCCACGGACTTGGCCAGCGCCTTCAATTTTCCAGGCATCTTTTTGGCCGAATCCCTGAAAATCAAAGTCGCCTGATGCAGACTGCACTCGGTGGGCATCAGTTTGACCTGAATCGGGTCCCCTCTCCGCACGGTCGGCTGGAGATCCATTAGCAGTTCCTCGGCCAGCTCGTGCAGTGTCGGCAGGAAAAACTGGATGTCATATTTGAGGTTATGAAAGTATATGATGCACCTGGACATCCCTTTCTGGGCCTGGAGCTGAATTAAGAAGTCCTTCCATTCATCCAGGCTCCTGCCGTGGAACTCTTTCGTGCCGTTGCTGATGGCCCACTGGGCCACCCATGCGCGAGTCCCGTCGTTGTCCGTCTCGAAATCCGCGCCGTAGACGTCCTCATCAGGAGGGGAGTACATCGCAAGGCCCCATAGAGGCGCTCATACTGCTCGATCAGAAAGTCGATGTCGTCGGTCTTGGCACCCTCGTTTATGAAAACTCCCTGCTCCGTGGTGTTGATGCCCTCATACGAAAAGAACACCTCGAAAACGAGGTCGTTGTTTTCATACAATTTCGCCAGCTTTCTTTCGTCCATCCTTTCGAGCTTTGCGTACCGTCCTGCGTCCGTCTGCACCGTCTGAGCCATTCCGAGGATGCCCGCCTTCAATCCCGCGCCTTTCTTGCCCTCCCACGCGAACTGCATCTGTACCGTCTTGAAACTGCCCTTTACAATCTGGGTCGTCTTGGCTCTTGCAGCCTTTTTCGTGATCTCAGGCGCGATGAGGACCTTGCGCCTTTTGAGGCTCTCCACCTCTACGGTGGAGCGCGCTATGCTCTTCCTCGGCATCGGCAGGCCTCCCAGTAAGGCGTGTCTCTGATGACCCTCGCTATCCTGGCCTCTCCGTCGATGCGGAGCTGGCTGAGGATGAGGCCTGTCCTGACCGGATGGATGCCCGTCTCGCGTGCGATCCTCGCCACCAGCATGGGCTCGGTGGATGCCCTCAGGCGGTCCAGGATGATGGCCTTGTCGCGGTCCAGGATGGCCTGCCTCTCCTCGCTCCTCACTGCCGCGTGCCTCATCGACCTGGCAGGCCACACGAAAGGCTCCGCGGTGTAGAGGTTGGTGTCGGCCATCCGCAGGAAATCGCGGCGATATCCGCGGCACCGGTGCAGTATCACCGCAGTGCATTTGATGGCCGAGACCGCGCCCTCGCTCCTGAGGTGTGCGATGGCGTTGCAGGCCGCGCTCTTGCTGATGCCCATGCCCTCGCAGATCTCCGTCAGACGGCTCCCGGGATGCTCCATGAGCCACGCGTGGACCTCCATCCTCGTGGTCACTGGACCCGCCTCCAGACGCATCCACTGAAGCCGTAGGGGCAGGCATGAGGCGCGCGGATGACCGTATCCTCTCCTGCGGTCACTCTGACGATGATCTCGCAGATGTCCTCCTTGCCGAGACATTCGAGGCACTGCCAGCTGGCTTCCGCGTGCGTCATCTCGAACCACCGTACTCCCTGATGATCAGCGCGCGGGTCTCAAGCTCGTCCATGCCGAGCCTGATGGCCTCCGTCATTATCTGGTGCGGGTATCCGCCGATCTCGTCCCTGATGAGCCTGTACTGCTCGTCCCTGCCCTCCATCGCCTGCTTGTAGGCATACATCAATGCGCTCGGCGCTATCTGTATCATGTCATCTCCTCCGATGATGTAATGGTATATGGAGGGCGACCGGATAAAAAGGGTCGCGTGTCGCCCGGATGGGAAGCGGTTTGACTCACTCGAACGTGAGGTACCTGTTACCGGTCTTTTTGGACTTGCGTTCGACGATGCGGGCCTCGATGGGCTCGATGCCTTTCAGGGCCTGCGCATCCTGGAGTTGGAGCATATCGATGATGGCCTTGGAGTGGGTGGCGGTCTTGTATGTCGACGAGTCGTCGCCGGCCTCGATCTGGGCCTTCATACGGAATTTTATGGCCGCCGTGGGCAGATTGTCCTTGTTGTCGAATATCTCCCAGTCCAGGATGCCGATGTCCTCGTCGATGAGGCTCCCCATTTCCCTGTACTCGCAGTCCGCGTAGAAATTGTTTGTTTTCTCTCTCATATCGACTATTCTAGCCATTCATATCACTCCTTGTACTCATGAATTGCAAGAATGTTTGCGCCTCTCTCACTCACCTCATAGTAAGCGGACTCAGTGTATCTCATGATGCTTCCATCGGCGAGGGTGTCGGCGTTCTTGCTCTCCAGCTCGGCCATGCACCTCTCCGCATCTCCGCGGGGGTCCGCATTCGCAGGCATCATGGTCAGCTGATAGATGGCCTTGCGGATGACAACGCTCCCGCTCTCGGCCTTACCGAGGATGACATAGACGCACTGGATCCAGCGCTCATTCCTCCCCGTGATGTCGCCCCTGAAACAGGCGTCGATGATGCGGTGGTTCTCCTGGATTCCCTCGATGACACCGCCGAGAGCTTCACGATAAGTCATGGCCTTGGTGAGAGTGACCATTTTCAGGCCTCCTGCTCGAACTCTGCCAGAACCTCGGCGATCTCGTCGGCCTCGTCCTTGGTCAGCTCATAGTACTCCGCGAGATACTCGCGGTCGTTCGCTCTCCAGCCTCCATCGAAGAGCTGGCTCGCAGTCTCGAAAAGTGTCGCTCCATTCATTTCTTTCACATCCTTGCATTCATTTCTGCCAGGCCCTTGCACCCGACAATACCCTCTAAGACGTATGCGGTATATAATGCTCACTTACAAGAACAGTATCTAAATACTCTAAAGGTATCTTAGATACTGGAGGACCGACGGAGGATAGTGGGCGGCATCATGGGAAATCCCCTAAGCCCCGGCTCAGATGCGAGTCATCGAACTCCCCGGCCTCATCAGGTGACATCATGACAGAGGAGCCGACAGAGACCAAGACTGCGACCGATCTCGCACTGGAGCAGATCCGCGCGGAGATGGACGCCATGAAAAAGCAGTATGAGGCGACGATAAAAGAACTCCAGGATGCCAATAAGGGCCTCTGGGCCGCCGCTCATCCTGCCGAGACGCCTGATGACAATCCCGCGCCGTCGGCTCCGGCGTGGGACCCGGTGAAGGCCGAATCGGCTTTCTGGGATGCTCTGGGCCGTCCGAAAGACAAAAAGGAGTGATAAAATGGCAGACAATCCTCAGACTGCGGCGTTTGCGCCGTTCGCTGGTCAGCTGGTCGCCTCCGGTATCGGGACCAATCTTCCGGTGCAGGGACTGGAGGACACCAAAACGCTGGCCAACCTCGACAAGATTAAAGGCTTGACTCCGAAGATCGGCGACATCTTCATCCAGGAGACCCGCATTTTCAACAACCCCATCGATCCCTACGTTCGCAAGTTCGATTCCAGATTCGGCGCCGGGATGGAGATCGCTGCATTCAAGGCGGGCGCTCCCAACGCGAAGTTGGACGGCTCCTGTATGCCGTGGGGAGATCCCGATATGGTTTCGCAGCTCAACCTTTCGAATTTCGCCTATGATATAGACGTCTCGATAAGAGACCACGAGATAGATAAGGCGGTCCTCTCCGAGGAGCAGCTTGGCTCCTACATGGCCGAAAAGCTCAAGACACCCCTCAAGACGCTGGCCCAGCTCAAGTACCGCGCATGGGTTCAACTGATTTCCAACGTCACGAGCGGTACAAGATCCATCAAGTCCAAGACCAAGAGCGACGGCACCGGAGTAGATGTCACTTATGCCCCGACAGTCACCGGCTACGCCAAGGCGGTCGAATCGACGGCGCATTACATCCCTGCCGTGGAGCGCGGAAAGCTTGCCAGCATCCCCGACGCGGAAACCGCGCTCTCCATCGCTCAGACTCTGGAGGGCAGAGCAGCCGACATGGCTTTCGAGGCTGACGATATGAACGATCTGGGCGTCTCCACTTTCGTGACGGGGAACCCTCTGCTCATCATGGAGACCAAGGTCCTCAACGCCCTGGATGCCATCTTTGCCAACACCAACGCGGCAGGCACCGGCACCGGGTACGGATACGCCGGATTCCCCACGAAGTCCTTCAGGGATTACGTTTCGAGATTCGCCACCACTGTGGAGATCGACTCGTTCGCAGCTCTGCCCACGGCGACCGCTCAGGCTGACAAGCGTCTCGGAGCAGTCCTCATGGATCCTGAGATGCTCATCGAGCGTATCGAGTATGCAGACGTCGAAAGCTTCCGCTGCGCCAAAGAGAGGGCTACGGGATACTCCTATCAGGGATCCTCCACCATGTCCATCTACAAGGGCCTCGATTCCTATGCGATGCTCTGGTCGACCAAGGCACCCAACCCGTGATTGCATGAGCATAGCAACCCGCATCCTCCGGTGGCTCTCTCATGCCGTGCGCGTGCCTAAGGAGGATGTCGTCAAGATCGTGGAGCGCATGGACACCGACGCCGATGGATACATCGACATGAGCGAAGTCTATGCAGAGCTTCACAACCTCGTGGACCTCGTGAGGCGCGGACGATGGCATCGACACGCCCATCCTTCAGGATGAGCAAGGGGGAGGCCGGCGCCTCCCCTGATGCCATCGACTGCACCGACATCATGAGGCACTACCGCAACGTCGCCCGTGGCAGTGCCGAATGGTCGGGCCTCCCCGACGATATGCCTCCGGGATTCATCGAGGACACTGCGCTCTGGTACTCGCCCGGCTTCGCCCTCAAGCCGATCCCAGGCATGGGGTTGGGAGGATTTCCGGCGAAGCCGGTCACCTATGACATCTACGGGAAACCCGTCGAATGGCTCCCCGAGGTCATCCAGGGAGTGACGGCTTACAACGTGTCGGACGAGATCTACAAGGCATCGGATACTCCCGTCCTCTGGGTCGGGACCTCGATGTACGACACGATAAAGCCGTATGCGCAGCTGATGGCCCAGTGCCTCCGCACCCTCGGCCAGAATCTGACTGCCTTGAGCCAGCCCATCATCCTTTCAGGCAGGCCGTCGGGCCGTGCCGGCGATAACGTCGGGGCCATCCTGCTCAAGTCCGACATCTCGTCGGGCCAGATGTACATCCCCTGCGTGGCAGGGGAGGGCGTGCCTATGGAGGTCTTGGACCTCAAGGCTCAGGACCATACGCAGAATTTGATATCCACGCTCAGCGCCTGCGATGCCCGCATCCTGGAGATCATCAACACGTCCAACGGCATCCAAAAGAGTTCCGGTATCACGACCGAGGAGACCGAGACGGGCGCGATGCCTCTGGAGTATGCCCAGGGCGGTATCGATGCGCTGAAAAAGGCCTGGTGCGACGCGGTGAACGACGCGCTAGGCACGAGCATCTCTTACAGGAGACGGGTTATCGAGGTCCAGGAGCCTGCTCCGATGGAGGACGGTGACGACGATGACGACGGTGACGACGATGACGCCTCAGAGGCATGACTGCCCCTATGGCGCCGACCAGTGCCCGAAGATCTCCGATCTGGAGGAGTCGATAAAGGACCTGACGGCTCAGATGAAAAAAGTGACCTGGTACCTCGCCATCATCATGGGCATCATCGCGGTTGAATGCGGTTACGTGATAGTATGATAGAGGATGATGAAGAGATGGAAATCGATTGGGCCAATCTCGCTGCAATCCTGGCGGTGATGCGATGTCATGCGACTGCGGATGCACGATAGTGATTTGGACGCCTGATAGCATCCTCAAGTGCGTGACGCACTCGGACGACGATCCCACGCCCGTGGACTGCTTCGAGGATGCGGTGCCTGCCGGCACGCATCACGAGGCCATGGTGCAGGCGCTCTGGTCTACCTACCGGTATGCGATGATATCATCGACGTGCCTGGACAGGTGGCTCCAGAGGCTCAAGGACACGGCTCAGCTGGTGCAGAGACGCTACGCGATACTGCTCGATGCGTGGGACTCGGCCGACAAATCCGCGATAAAGCGGGGATGGCAGGAGGACTACGAAGACCACGGCACCGCCACGGGAAGCGGAGCGGACACGGTGCAGACGAGGACAGAGGACATACCTCAGACCGAGGGAGCATCAGAAGGCGAGTGGCTCTCGTCGCGTGTCACCACCGATACCAAACCGGGAGCGACCCGCAAGACCGATGCGAACGGCACTAGGAAGCACACCGACAATTACCAGCTCCCTGCCGAGGCGCTGAAGGCCATAGGGGACAATCTGGAGGATCCTCTCATCGCGTATGCGAGAGAGTTCTCCGATCTGTTCCTGGCGAGGTGGAGCATGGGAGGATGCTGCGGATGCCGACGGGACTCATCGAGCTGGTCAGGATCAAGGGCACATCGCTGGCCTCCGGGTGCTATCCGGTCATCAAAACGGCTCCCGTCGCCCTCTGGAGCGCGCAGGGGCGCTATCTGGATGACCTGAGGCAGGTCGTCAAGATACCCTACACGTCATCGCTGCCATCGGCGAATTTCATGCGCTTCGGCGGGCGCTACTGGTGGATACTGTCCTACGATACATCGACGGATGCGGAGCGGAGCGCGTCGGTCCTCGTGTCTTACTGCCCGACGGCGAGCCTCCTGGAGCCTGGCCAGCAGATCTATGGAGCGTGGTCGCGCACTCCCACGGAGACATCTCCGCATCTCCAGAGGCAGGCCGTCGGAGGGCCTCTCAAGCATACTAAAACGTGGGTGCTGCCCAAGCTCCCCGAGGTCGCGGGAAATCAATATTTCTGGCTCCAGGCGACGATCCAGGAGACGCAGGCCGATAGCACGTCGACACTGACGCACCGCATCGGTTGCTTCGTGTCCTACAAGACCAACGGCGACACTCATAGCACGCTGGCATGGACCGACGGGAGGCAGACGTACTCCTATCCGTCGCTGGCCCAGGTGCTGGAGGATGCCGACGGAGTTTTCGGAGCCAGCCCGGATAGCATCCTGGATATCTCCATCTCCGTGCGGTCTCCGTGGCAATACGAGACGGGGAGCGCCGGGACCATATGGCTGGTGACCGATGCAGGCGAGCCTGCCGAGGTCACGAGCAGAGGAAAGGGATACGTCTATGAGATCGACAAATCCGATACTCTGCTGGTCCATCTGGTGCCATTCAGCGGAAGCCCTCAGCCGGCATCCCTGACGACCTCCGAGATGGCATCAGGGAGCATCACCCTGAGGACCGAGGACACGGCAGCGATTGCGACCTATCAGCCGTCGATGGCGACGGCGGACAACTCGCTCTATGTCCTCTCGGATCTGACTGGTGTGTATACGTATGTCGTGTACGGCGGTTATACCTCGTGCATACAGGAGGGTCATCTGCCATGGTCGGGGACCTCGTGGGACACCTATAAGGCCTACTCGCTGGCCTATGACAGGGAGGCTATGGAGCAGTCCATCGACTATGCCCATCGGAGGCAGAGCCTGGCCATCGCCGAGGCGAGCGTCAACACTCTCAACTCGGTGGCAATGGGTGCGATGGGAGGCAATCCCATGAGCATCATCACCGGAGCCGTGTCAGGAGTCGCAGGTCTTGCGATACAGTCATGGGCCTCAGGCGAGGAGCTGAGGATAAGCGACGCCGAGGCGAGGGACACGCAGGCGCTGGCCGAGAGACGTGCGCAGGGAGGGCCGAGTACTCCTTACAACACCGGATACGGCCTGATATACTGCGCTCGCAATATCGTGACGCCTGCAAGTCTCTGGCTGGAGGTGCCCGAGGCTCTCACGGATGAGATCGATGCGGAGTATACGAGCTGGTTCGGATTCCCGAGCGATCTCGTCGGGCCGATAAACGTCACAAACGGATATGTTTCGGGAGAAATCATATCAATCAGCGAGAGCGACGGGCCGATGCTCGATAGGCTGATAGAGGTCGTCAGGAGCGGGTGCAGGCTCAAAATCATAGGATGATAACATGGTGAACGTGAACGATTGCGGTTGTCCGTGCGAGGACAATGGAAAGAAAAAGCAGATCGAGGAGCGCGCTCTGTCGAGTATCAACAAAATCTACACGACGGAGGGCGCGACGTACTTCCCTGACGGCACCGGCATGGTGACGCTGCCGATTCCGACGACGGAGCAGATGCAGGCCATCGCCTCGGTGCCTGAGATGCAGGGAGACATCAAGCAGCTGAAGATCTCGGATGCGGAGCATACCGAGGCGATTGCGACGATGGAGGGCAATATCGACACTCATGCAAGGGAGATCCTCCAGCTGACGAACTCTGATGACAAGCAGAACGCGGAGATCAAGGGCATCACCGAGAGCCTGATCAGCGACGTGGACGCGGTTTTCAACAACACGACCAGGGACCTTAGAATCGTCGTCGAGCGCGAGAAAGCCTCGGCCATCGAGGCGGTCGTCAATATCCCCGCCACAAGTCAGACAGGGACCTATGCGCCGAGCGCGCCGATAACGATCAGTCCGGATAATCAGGTCGGACTGGCGATTGACTCGTCTTTGATAGTCAAAAACGGGGTGCTGAGCGTCAACACTCAGGGCAGTGTCAAGGTCGATGGGGAGACCATCATCAAGGACGCGGATGACGTGCTGGAGGTCAACACGGCCAAGATCGCGCCTATCACCTATGTGGATTCCAAGGTCAAGACTGCGACGGCTGCGACGGGCAAAGCTTTCGGGAGCATGGGGATAACTGCGGATGCCTCAGGGGTCGACATCACCATGACGGGGATCGATGAGGCCACGAGCGTGACGGGCAGGATTCCGGTGTGTACTGAGGACAAGGCAGGGCTTATGACGCCGGCGGATAGGATCAAGATCGATGGGATAAAGGGGGATGCTTATCTATCCATCACTGTCGGAGCCTTTACTCCCACGGTTACACCGACATATCACAACACTTCTGCAGGTGGCTATAACATCCAAACGGCATCGACCACTTTTAAAGACGCATCCTTCGACATCCCAGGAGGCAGATGCACGGCCTCCGTTCTGAACTGCACCTATACAGAGACTTCGATATCCTCCTATACAAGCTACGACCTTGCAGATCTGAAGAGGTTCATCCTTAGCTGCATCTCCTTCAGGGGACTGCCCTCATCCGGGACCCTCATTCTAGACGTGTTTTTCTGCTGCAACCCTAACCCGGTCATCGTTAACTACCTCTTTTTAACCGACCCGTCGCAGGAATTCCCGGGCAACTTTTTGACCGCTAGAATCGATGTGGCGACCAAAGATATCAAACTTAACTACGACTTCATTCAGACTGAATCGGATAACTCTAGCGGAGCCAAGGTTTACGGTTATCCGATTTTTAGATCGATAGAATTCATCAACGAGTAACACGCTTAGGAGGTCCTAAGCGTGTTACTCGGTCGACGGGTGTTACTGAAACGTGTTACTCGGAATCTCGGTGTTACTGAGGTTCCGAGGATTTTAGGTACTTCAGTATATAAAGGACCTGGAATATTTTCGGTACCTTTTGAGTACGCGACGGGCTTGGCGTGTTACGC
>ERZ808274.822-NODE-822-length-12596-cov-4.931265_pt1 | contig 12596 bp, 11 predicted proteins | sample MGYA00521277_ERZ808274 | MGnify/ENA primary metagenome ERZ808274 (study PRJEB31516, sample SAMN03275597) | gut metagenome | biome: mammalia-associated habitat; material: feces | host: Papio cynocephalus | place: Kenya | collected 2012-07-28 ... | reverse complement strand
TTTTCTCATGGCGCTCTCTAGTAGCTTTGCCCTTAATTTTAATTCTTTCGTTTTTGCTTAGTCTAACGTCTTCATTCATACTTATAATATAGAACAAAGATGTTATAATTTAAAAAAACTTGCCATTCAACTTCACCTAAATCTTAATAGATTATAGATGAAGGACTCTGGCTTCGAGTCGTAGGAATCAAGGAATGAGTGAAGAGCAAATACTTTTAGTCAGTACACGAGAAGTGGGCGAAGATGAAAGAAGAGCCTACCTTAAAGAAGTTGAGATGCGTAGCCTTTTGGAAACTCTTGGCTTAAAGGTTGTTTATCATATCTCATTCACAATCAAGGAAGTTAATAAGACATCCTTCTTTGGAAAGGGCCAAATTGAAGAGATAACAAATCTCGCAAAGGCTACCGACGCAACAGAAGTTGTTATCGATGGCTTTCTTTCACCTAAACAGGAAATGAAGATTGAAGAAGCTTTATCCCTACCTGTTTCAGATAGAGAAGCTGTGATTCTTGCAATCTTCCTTCTTAATGCCCACTCTAAAGAAGCAAAGTTACAAATAAAAAGAGCTGAAGCTATATATCAAAAACCACGTCTTATTTTCAGAGAGGCAAACTACTCCCAACAGCGTGGTGGTGTAAGAGGTGCTAAAGGAGAAGGTGAAAAACAAATTGAACTTGAGCGCAGAACAATTGAGAAAGATATTCAAAAGCTTGAAAGAGAAATCGAAAGCATAAAAAAGAATAGATTAACCCAACATAAGAAAAGAGAGCGAAATAAGCTCTATTCTTTCGCTCTTGCAGGATATACAAATGCAGGAAAAACAACAATTTTAAATACCCTTGCACCAAGTGCACCAAAGCCAGAAGACAAACTCTTTGCAACTTTAGACACCACAACTAGATTAGTTACTCTTCCATCAGGCAAAGAGATTACCCTTTCAGATACTGTTGGTTTTATTAGAGATCTTCCTCCTCTTTTAATTGAAGCTTTTTCTTCGACAATTGAAGAGGCACTCTCTGCAGATGGTATCATAATAGTAGCTGACGCATCCCATCCAGACTCGATTGAATGTTTTAAATCTACAATAGATACTCTTACTCGACTCAATGCATTAGACAGAATTAAGCTAGTTGTAATTAATAAGATCGACTCTTCCTATGATGATATATCACTTTCATTTCTTCGTTCCTCTGGCTACAAGACAATAGAAACCAATATGAAAGAAAAGGAAAAAGCCAGAGAAACAATATTAAAAGCACTAGAAGAAATTGTTAGCGAAAACTACACAACGTTTACTCTTACACTCCCCTATTCTTCCCCTCTTTTCTCTCGCCTAAGTCAAGAAAAGAAAATAAAAAGTGTTGAGTATAAAGATGATTGTATTCTAGTTGTTGCAGAAGTTCCAAAAGATGAAGAAGGACGGTATGCCCCATACCATTGAAAAGCGTCTATTTATTTTTAGAAGGTATTTATAAGTAAAAGGGCAAGTAATGGAGAATACACAGAAGGATAATAAGGGACGGTTTTCTGTATTGCTTTGAAACAAAAAAACACCAACATGAATAGTAATACTTAATAGCTCTTTATTGAATGTAATTTACTCAATCATTTAGCACTACTATGAATAGAAAACATAAAGGATGTGGAATAATTATACATGATTACATTCTTCCAAGCACAACTAACAAATGAGTGGATAAAAACTGCAATGAAGTATGAAGTGTGAAATTAAGCAAACTTCCATCTTTCAAGGAGAGGACTAAAAATGGTCAACATCTTATTTAATAAAACCACCTTAAATGATTTTGAACTCTTCTTGTGTGTAATTTTGAAAGATCTTTTTATTCCTTGAGCATTTTTTGTTAACAAAAATGTTGACTTTTTGACAATGGTCTTTTAGCTTATGAATGTAGGATTTGATATCACTATACACCTCGGAGGTCGTGAGTATCGCACTTAAATGTTATTTGTTAACATCACCCTCCTTGGGAGGAGCCACTGAAAAGGTGGTTCTTTTTTTAGGAAGGTAATTAATGAGTTTGCATCCCGTTGTATATGTATACTCGGACGAATCGGGAGTTTTTGATAAAAAACATAAGGACTACTTTGTTTATGTTGGAATAGTAGTTGTTGGGCAAGATAAAGCCTCAGTTCTATCAAGAAAATACCTAGGAGCAGAAAAAACTCTTCGAAAATCTGCAAAATATAAAAACATGCCAGAATTAAAGGCATCAAGAATAGAGAATGAAGATAAAAGAAAACTATTTAGACTTATCAAGAATTACTATAAGTTTATTGTTCTTGTTAGATTAAAGAAATTGCAAGATACATGCTTTGAAAACAAATACTCTCAACAAAGATATTTAGATTATGCTTATAAACGTGGATTTAAGAAACTTCTTATTAACATGGATAGGGATGGAGCAATAAATCTATCAGAAAGATTTGAAATAAAATGTTATATAGACAAAAGAAGCACTGCGACTAATGGAAAATACTCGTTAAGAGATTCAATGCTTACTGAATTTCAAAGAGGAATGTATGTGGCAGGACATGATATAAAGCCGATAGCTAGGAATTTATCTAGTGTTTCTGTAACATATTGTAATTCTGAAAACACAACACTTGTAAGAGCATCTGATATCTTAGCAAATAGAGCGCTTCATGAAGCAAATAACGATATAATGGAACTAAACGATAAGTTTACATCCATACTAATTTTACCTTAGTCTAAAAAGTCCTTAGATTGCTCTATAGACTTCTCAACAAAAACCATATTTTTTCCACTACAACAAGGCTAGCTACTCTTCCTTCTGGAAAGCAGATTACCCTTTCAGATACTGTTGGTTTTATTAGAGATCTTCCTCCTCTTTTAATTGAAGCTTTTTCTTCGACAATTGAAGAGGCACTCTCTGCAGATGGTATCATAATAGTAGCTGACGCATCCCATCCAGACTCGATTGAATGTTTTAAATCTACAATAGATACTCTTACTCGACTCAATGCATTAGACAGAATTAAGCTAGTTGTAATTAATAAGATCGACTCTTCCTATGATGATATATCACTTTCATTTCTTCGTTCCTCTGGCTACAAGACAATAGAAACCAATATGAAAGAAAAGGAAAAAGCCAGAGAAACAATATTAAAAGCACTAGAAGAAATTGTTAGCGAAAACTACACAACGTTTACTCTTACACTCCCCTATTCTTCCCCTCTTTTCTCTCGCCTAAGTCAAGAAAAGAAAATAAAAAGTGTTGAGTATAAAGATGATTGTATTCTAGTTGTTGCAGAAGTTCCAAAAGATGAAGAAGGACGGTATGCCCCATACCATTGAAAAAAAAAAAAAATAAATATTAGACTCCCAATATATTTACTAAATAGGGGGCTAAAATGAAGAAAGTTATCATCATTCTTCTCGTTTTGATGTTTTTTGTTCCAGTAATGGCGTTTTCAACATCAAATTCGTATTTTCAAGTCAGTTCACTCATTGATGCGGGACTATTAAAAAACAAGGATCTTATTGCATCAATGGCAACAGAGTTGACACCAGTTGAAGCATCTACACTCTACTCAGCAAACAAAAAAGGGGCAGGACTTCCTTTTGCCTTAAACCTTTTTCTTGGAATTGGAATAGGTTCTTTTGTTCAAGGAGATGTTGGTGGCGGTGTAACAGCACTCTGTGGAGAGTTAGGAAGTTTAACAATGGTTTTGATAGGATCTAGTATGACAGCAAGTGCTATTGCTAATTCTTCTTATACATATCAAAATGGTACTTATGTAACAACTAGCAATAGTTCTCAGAGTGATATGGGTACAACGCTAACGGCTATTGGAGCAATTGGATACTTTGCTTTTAGAATATATGAATTGATCAAGCCTTTCACATATGCATCAAACTACAACAAGACACTTATGTCTTCTCTTAATGGAGCATACAGTACAACTATATCTGTAGTTCCTACTATTAATAGTCAGAATGAAATGGGTGTTACTGCCGTTGCAAAAGTAAGTTTCTAGCCTTGCTTTTACATTCGTTTTACCAATCCTCTTGTTAGATTAAATCCATCAAGAGGATTTTTTGTCAGTATTCACTCTTTTGCTTATAAATAAAACCCCTGACAGAAATCAGAGGTTCTTAAACAAATCAAAACAAATTCTTTTGAAATTAGAATGTGTAAAGTGCACCAAGTACGCCATAGAAGCTCATGCCACTATTAGCAGATTCACTGATAGCAAAGCCATAACCTAGACCAAGCTTCAAGAATACTGTTACAGGAACCTTATTAAATGTATATTCACCACCAACAGTCCAATTAGCATCGATAGCAACAAGTCCATCCTGAACGTTAAGAGCAACGACAGGACCTGTTGTTAAACTGATTGTCTGTGTCTTTGTGAGAGCACCTGTGTTGAAGTTGATGTTATAAAAATTGTAGAAAGCACCAACATCACCAGAGAATGCAATCTTACTATTTTTGATAGCAATACCAACATTACCCTGAACATCAAAATTACCCATACCATACTTTAGGGCAACACCAGAGTTAGTTCCGAGTCCAACACCAACAGAAAAAGCATTCTTTCTTGATGTTCCTGTGCTAGATGCAGCAGATAAAGAACAAAGAGCGAGTGCAACGACAAGAATTAAAGCAACAATCTTCTTATTCATTATTGATTCTCCATTTAAAAGTTTTTGGTTATTCACCGCAGAGAAGTCTATCAAAAAAGAATCTTTAATACTAGTAAATTTTTAAGTTTATTAATAACTTCTTTAACTGTAAAAAATTAATTTGTTTTTTACAACATAATGTCTAATAATTGTTTTTTTCTTATTTATTTTGTTTTTATGAGATAAAAAATACAATATGTGCTACAATCCTCTAGCCCTAGGAGAAAAAAATGCCACAGCTATACTGTCTAGAAACAGAGGAATTATTAAACCTATTAAAACTCTCTAAGCCATATCATGCTAAGATTGTAAAGAGCTATCTTGATAAAGGTGTAACAGACTTCTCTTTAATGACATCTTTACCCAAAGAGGATCGAGAGAGACTAAAGAAAATCTATCCATCAGCACTCTCCTCTTCTGTTATTGAAAGAATGGATGCTCCTAGTGCAACAAAGCTTGCAATAAAACTTGAAGATGGCTTTGTTATCGAATGTGTTAGACTCTCAGATGGCAAGGGACGATTTACTGCATGCCTTTCATCTCAAGTCGGTTGTGCTATGGGATGCAAATTCTGTGCAACAGGAAAAATGGGCTTTAGCCGCAATTTAAAAGACGGAGAAATTGTCGAAGAGTTTATACACCTAACAAAGCTTGGAGAACATATTAGCCATATAGTATTTATGGGTATGGGAGAACCGCTGGCAAATTTTAAAGAAGTAATGGGGGCTATTAGTGAATTGCATAGAGAAGATGGTTTAAATATTTCGTATAGAAAAATCACCATATCAACATGTGGCTTAGTTCCTGGAATAAAGAGATTAACAGAATTAAACTTGCCAATAAAACTTGCGGTATCTCTTGTATCAGCCTCCAATGATATCAGAAGCGAAATAATGAAGGTAAATAGGAACTATCCCCTCTCTGAATTAAAAAAGGCTCTTGTTGCTTTCCAACATAAAAATGATAAGAGAATAACACTCGAGTATTGCTTGCTTAGCGGTGTTAACACAAATAAAGAAAGTGCAGATGCTCTTCGTATTTTTACACGAGGCTTGGATGTTCTTGTAAATCTAATCTCATGGAATGAAGTAGATGATTTGCCATTTAAAACCCCTAGCGAAAAAGAGATTAGAGATTTCACTTCATACTTAAGAAAAAATGGCATCTCCTTCACTATCAGGAAGAGTAAAGGTCAGGAAGAAAAGGCAGCTTGCGGACAACTTGCTACTGAGTATAAAAATTAACCCTTAATGTTACAACTTTAAAGCTTTTTCTTTTTAAAAGTTAACAGACATCGAACGCATGGTTGCTTATAATTTAGACATGCCTGTACAGGAATTACTATCTAACAATATTTTATTAATTCGTAAAGAAAAGAAACTTACCCAAACAGAACTTGCTGAAAAGGCAAAGATAACAAGAAAGCATCTTTGTGCAATTGAAAAAGGGAGAGTTTTTCCTTCTGCAACCATAATAGATAGTATCGCGTCTGCGTTAGATGTTCCTGTTTCTTTCCTTTTTGAAGATAGAACAAGAGTTATACAGAAAGATTCTCTCTACTCTATTTCAGAGAAAGCTTTGGAAAACATACTTAGTACTATTCCACATCTATTTCAGGAAGAATTAGAACGAGAAGCTAGAAAATGTAAAGGGCCCACAGCTTAAGCTTAGGCCCTTTATCTTTATTTCTCAAGAATAGCTTTTATTCTTCTTACTCCAGCAGATGAAGATTGCTCTTTTACAATCTTAAAGTGACCAAGCTGACCAGTATGCTCAACATGGGGTCCTCCACAGACTTCAATTGAGAAATCTCCGATAGAGTAAACCTTTACTTTTTCGCCATATTTAGCATCAAACTGAGCAGCTGCGCCCTTTGCTCTTGCTTCATCTAGTGTCATAGTCTCACAAACAACAGGAAGGTCTTTCTTAATCTGTTCATTAACAAGATCTTCAACAGCCTTTAATTCCTCTTTTGTCAAAGCTTGAGGATGGTTGAAGTCAAATCTTAATCTTTCAGCAGTAATGTTAGAACCAAGCTGCTTAACATATCCACCTAGAACAACAGAGAGGGCCTTATGTAAAAGATGAGTTGCAGTATGAAGTGCTGTTGTAGCTTCGCTATGGTCAGCAAGACCACCTTTAAACTGCTGTTCAGCTCCTGCACGGCTAATAGCCTGATGCTTCTCAAATGCCTCTTCAAAGCCTTTCTTATCTACAGTAAAGCCATGTTCTTTTGCTAATTCCTCTGTCAATTCAATTGGGAAACCATAAGTATCATAAAGCTTAAATGCGATACGTCCACCAATAACACGACTATTGCCCTTCATTAAATTTGGAAGAATTTTCTCAAATTCCTTTTCACCATTAGTAAGTGTTTTAGAGAACTTCTCTTCTTCTTTAGTTAATTCATCAAAGATAAAATCCTTGTGCTCAATGAGCTCAGGATATGGCTCTCCATAGAGATCAAGTACAACCTTAGCTAATTCAGATAGGAATGGATGATCAATACCTAGCTTCTTTCCATGTCTTACAGCTCTTCTGATAAGACGGCGAAGAATATAACCTTGACCAACATTACCTGGTGCCATACCCTTTTGGTCGCCAAGAATAAATACACTTGTTCTTACATGGTCTGAGATAATACGGATAGAAACATCATCCTCTTCGTTGTCACCATACTTCTTTCCGCAAAGGCCTTCTATAGCTCTAATAATAGGCTGGAATACCTCTGTTTCATATACGCTCTTCTTTCCCTGGAGAATAGCAATTGTTCTTTCAATACCCATGCCAGTATCGATACACTTTCTCTCCATCTCGTGATATGTACCATCTTTCTCTTTTCTATATTGCATGAATACATCATTCCAGATTTCGAAATACTTTCCACAATGACAGCCAGGCTTACAATCTGGAGAGCACTTTTCTCTTCCTGTATCGATGAACATTTCACTATCTGGGCCACAAGGTCCTGTTTCACCTGCAGGTCCCCACCAGTTATCTTCACGTGGCATGAAATAGATTCTTTCCTTAGGAATGCCTAAAGACTCCCACTTAGATGCAGCCTCTGTATCTCTAGGAACACTTTCATCTCCAGCAAAAACTGTAACAGAAAGCTTATCAACTGGGATTTCAAGGACCTTTGTCATAAATTCAAAGGAATAACCAATCATATCGGTCTTAGAGTAAGCTCCAAGAGACCAGTTACCAAGCATTTCAAAGAATGTTAGATGGTTAGGATCTCCTACACTATCAATATCTCCAGTACGAATACACTTCTGATAATCACAAAGCTTATCTCCTGCTGGATGTTTTTCTCCTAATAAATATGGTACGAGTGGGTGCATGCCAGCTGTTGTAAAAAGAACAGTTGGGTCATTTTCCGGAATCAAAGATGCGCCAGAAATCTGCTTATGTCCCTTAGAGACAAAGAACTCGATATACTTTTTTCTTAGCTCATTAGCTGTAATAGGTTTCATTATTTTTTCCTTTTATAAATTATTGAGATGTTATTACTGAGACTACATTTAGGTCAATAGATTACCTTTTCTAGCATTCGTTCTCTCCAAAAAAGGAGAATAAATCTGGCTCTTTTTTTTCGCTTGTTTCCTTCTTCTTTGTTTTGGAAGCAAAAAGCTTTTTTATTTCACTTGGTTTTTTTATAGAAAAAGCACCTTTATCTAGTCTGTCTCTACACCATGTATAGTTAGGATTTAAGATAGCAGAAGATGCTATTGCTACCCTTTTCCCACTCTTTAGAGCTCCATCTATTATTGACCAAGATGGGCCACCATCTTTCTCCTCTGCAAAATAGAAACCATCTGAGAAAGAAGAAAGGAATCTATTTCGTAGTACAACATGCCATTTTTCTCTTTTTACTGATGGAGCAAATTGTGTCAAAAGCATACCTTTATCGTATATTTTCTCCATTAGTGGCAAGAGAGCTTCGTTGGGACATTTAGATAACTCAGAAGAGAGCACTGCGACAACATTTCCTCCCATTTTTATAGCAACAGAGAGGGCGTATGGGCCAAGTCCAGATTCAAATGGGGCCATTATAGTATAACCATTTTTTATCGCTTCAATAACAGCTAAAGCTGTATCTTGACGAGCCTGAAGAGATGGCATAACTGAACCAAGAAATGTAAGCTTTGGATTTGAGAGTATATCTTTGTTTCCTGTATAGTAAAGAAAATGGACATCACCAGGATTATTAAGAACAGAAAACTCAATCTTTGAAGAAAGAAACGAAGAGCGAATATTACGCCAAATAGAATTAAAGCGAGCTTCTTCTTCCATTGATGATGTGAATTCTCTTGTATATGATGCAAACGAAGAAGAATAGTCTATGTTAAGGCTTTCAAGCACTTCCCAAGCTTTTTTCTCATCAGAAAAAAAAGCTAGAAGAGCTTCGTATGCAATAGCTTTCTCTTTAATCTGACTCTCGTTCATTAATCTTCGCCTCTAGTAGAATATACAATAAATCAGAATAAGGGGTCTTAATTGAATGCTTTTTTGCTAGTGCCGAAAGAGAACCGCAGAACCACCTATTCTCTGTTCTTCTTCCGTTTATTACGTCATCAAGCATACTGCTACGCCCTTTCGGTGGAAGAGATAACGTACTTTTTATCATATTCTCAACATCATCTTGCGTTATTACAATGTTCTCCTTTAACGCAACTGTTTGCACCTCTCTAGCAACAAGCCTTAGTGCCCTTATTACATCCTGGTTATTAGCTATTTCACCATAATTAAAACCTAAGAGAGCGCTTAAAGTGTTGAAAGATGTGTTAGTCATGAATTTCACCCACTGGTCATGATGGATAGAAGGAGAAACAAAGAATGGCTGATTAGTATTAGAAAAATAGTCTCTAAGTTTCTCTACTCTTTTTTCTTGATCTTCTGTATCTAAACCAAATGTAATTAAGCCTGGAGTAAATGAAGTAATAGAAGAACCCTCACGAGAGGCAGAAAGACCTGAGATAAAACTATAAATTACCTTGTCTTTACCAAATGCTGATGATAGCACTGCTTCACTTTCTATGCCATTTTGAAGTGGCATAATAATTGTATTAGGACCTACAAAAGGCCTCATCAGTTCTATTGTGCTATCTAAATCATAGTTTTTTACTGTGTTTATTATTAAATCAGAAGCAAAGCTATCTCTCTCTGTTATTGTCTTGCAAGATAATGGTTCTCCATTAAATATAATAGGAGATTTTGTCCTATATTCACGAGCCTTATCAACAAGAAAGAATGCTTCGTCATTCTCATATATATTGTGCATTACAGTTGCACCAACACAGCCACGACCAATAATAACGGTTTTCATTGTTAAAGTTTACAACAAATAGTCGCAAAGCTTCTACCTAATAATTGATGGATGATACTATCTTATTTCCGTTTTCAATTGATAGATATAAAGATGAAAATAGTCTGTTTGACGTCTTCCTATTCAATAGAGTTTTTCTATAAATTAACTTTAAAGAGAAGAAGCTTTCTTTTATCATCATATACGGAGTAAGAAAATGAACTTAACAACATATTATGCGCCAACAAGAATTACCTTTGGCCCAAATGCTGAAGATAAAGTTGGAGAAGAAATAAAAAAAGAAGGAAAAAAGAGAGTATTAATCCACTATGGTTCTAACAGAATCGAAAAAAGTGGCTTATTAGCAAAGGTAACAAAAAAACTAGACGAGGATAACATTGTATATATTCTTTTACCTGGAGTTGTTCCTAATCCAAGACTTTCTCTTGTCAGAAAAGGTATTGAACTTGGCAAGAAAGAGAATATTGACTTCATACTTGCACTTGGAGGAGGTTCTGTAATTGACTCTTCTAAAGCTATAGGTTATGGCCTCAAGTATGATGGAGATGTATGGGATTTCTATTCAAAGAAAGCTATTCCAAAGGAAAGTGTTGGCGTTGGCGCCATTTTAACGATGGCTGCAGCTGGCTCTGAAATGAGTGATAGCTCTGTAATTACAAATGATGATGGTGCACTAAAACGCGGCTGCAATAGTGATGTATGTAGACTAAAGTTTGCACTTTTAAATCCAGAACTAACATATACGCTTCCGCCTTATGAAACATCATGCGCTATTGTAGATATTCAAATGCATACAATGGAAAGATATTTCATAAAAGATTACTCTCTCCCTCTCACAGAAGATATATCTCTTGAGTTCATAAAGAACATAAAAGAGCAAGGCATTGAAGCATTAAAGAACCCAACATCATATAGTGCAAGAGCATCTCTTATGTGGGGTTCCTCTATATCACATAATGGCTTAATGGCCCTAGGTAACAGTGCCCGCGGAGATTGGGCAACACACCAAATTGAACACGAACTATCTGGCAAATATGATATTGCTCACGGTGCAGGACTCGCTATAGTTTGGCCAGCTTGGGCAAGATACACCCTTTCTTATAAGCCTGAAAAATTTGCCCATTTAGGCTATAGAGTCTTTAACTTAGAGAAAACTAACGATAGTCTTAAAGATGGAGAAAGAACAATAGAAGCGTTTATTTCTTTCTATAAGAGCATAAATATGCCAACACATTTAAGTGATTTAAATATCTATCCTACAGAGGATGATATAGAAGAGTTAGCATCAAAAGCATCATTCTTCTCGACAAGAACTCTTGGTGATATTCGTGTTCTCGAAAAAGATGATATTAAAGAAATCTATAGGCTCATGAGGTAAATCATGATAACAAATGAGAAACTATTCGAAGTTGCTGTTAAATACTATGAAAAGGGAAAAACTAAGAGTGAGATAGCAAAAACCTTAGGTGTTTCCCATGTTCAAATTGGAAAGTATCTTAATTTAGCCAAGGAAAGAGGACTTGTTGAAATTGTATTAAATCCTCCTTCTGTTCAACCAGAAGAACAAGAAAAGCTAAGTAAGCTTTTTTACTCATTGTATGGAATTGAAGAACTAATTTTAGTTCCGGGTGCAACGAACGAACAAACATCACATGACTTTATTGCTGATTCGCTCGTTAGGTATCTTCTTGAAACATTTCCAAACAATAATCTCCGCTATGCAATAGGAATGGGGCGTTTTGTAATGGAAGTAGGAAAAACAAAACTAAAGGTTGTAGAAAAGAGAACAAAGTGGAAAATTGTGCCTGCACTTAACTATGATATACAAGAGGCCAACTCAACCTACTATAATTCCCAAGAAATATGTGAGAACTATTCTCATAATTGGGGTGTATCTCTTGATAAACATTACAAAGAATTGGTTTCATGCTACCAAAATAATAAAGATATATCTGAGCTTAGAGCTAATTATTATAAAGATATAGATTTCATAATAGGAGGCGTCGGCGTAACGTTTCCTAGAAACCCTAAGCTAAAGAGTACTTTTTTTAAAAGTGAAGATTTAGACAAGCTTAAAGAAGAAATATCTGGAGACTATTTAAACTATTACTTCGATGAATCAGGAACAATAATTAAGCCAATAACACTCGGCCCCTGTTCCATGACTTTAGATGAAATAAAAAGAGTAAAGAAAAGAATAGCAATCGCAAGTGGATATTCTAAAATTGGAAGTATCTCATCGCTATTAAAAACAGGGCTAATCAATGTCCTTGCGACAGATCTTCCTACTGCACGATATATTCTCTCTCTTTAAAACTTAATCACCGCTAATCAATAAATCCATCATAATATAGCTAGAGCGAGCTTTATTTGGTGGATTCTTTTATTTTTAAAGCGAGTATATTAAGTTTAAGTTAGCTTTCCTTTAGTCTTTTTTTAATATCTTCTTCGCTCAATCCTGACTTTTTAATGACTTTATCTAGTGGAAGATCTTCATCCTTAACTAAAGAGATAAGACTCTCAAGTTTGCCCTCTTCTATACCTTTCTTTTTACCTTCCTCTAAACCTTTTTCTAAGCCTTCAGCTCTTATCCT
>ERZ808274.820-NODE-820-length-12639-cov-10.255245_pt1 | contig 12639 bp, 9 predicted proteins | sample MGYA00521277_ERZ808274 | MGnify/ENA primary metagenome ERZ808274 (study PRJEB31516, sample SAMN03275597) | gut metagenome | biome: mammalia-associated habitat; material: feces | host: Papio cynocephalus | place: Kenya | collected 2012-07-28 ... | reverse complement strand
GGGATGATGGGGTTCTGCGTTGTGTCGTGTTTGCCGCTTACTTGGCGTAGATAATGGATGCGTTCTTGTCACGCTTGATTTTCTTCTCCTTGATCAAGCGTTCTTTCTCCTGACGAATCTTATCAAGCAAAACGCTTGCTGGCTCGTCATTAGGGTCCTGTGGTACAAGTTTTCCCTGTATCGCCCATTGTAATATGCTGTTCTTTAATTGCTTTCCGTTCATTGTTTGTTTTTTTCTTTTTCTTGCAACTCAAAAAATTCCTTTTGCTGTTCAATTTCTGCAATAAGATCTTCTTCCTTTGGAAGGTAAGTCAAATATTTTGCAGCAAACAGTTGGTCGTTGTCATGAAGAATACTATAGCGTGCGAGGTCTTTGCTAGTTTCAGCACATAGCAATAAACCAATTGTTGGATTATCCCCCTCTGTACACTTCAAATCATCATACATGCGGATATACATATCCATTTGTCCGATATCTTGATGAGTGATTTCTGTAGTTTTTAGGTCAACTAACAGGAAACACTTCAATATGTAGTTATAGAAGACAAGGTCTATGTAGTAATCTTTCAAATCCGTGCGAATCAGCTGCTGACGAGCAACGAAAGCATAGCCTTTACCGAGTTCCATGATAAACTTTTGAAGATGATCTATGCTAGCTGTTTCCAATTTCGTTTCAGTAAAGTCATTATTTGCTGACAATCCCAAGAATTCAGCCACAATAGGGTTCTTCAAGAACTCCAATTTGTCGCTATCGTAATCGACAGTCTTTGCCTTCATTTCTGCCACTGCCGCATCCTTCTTTGGAATTGCAGCAAACGGAAATAATGCTGCGAATTAATTTTTCTATCGAGAGTGCGTGTTGACCAATGTTCCTTTGAGGCTTCTGCTATATACCATTTTCTTGCATCTTCGTTTTGTACACGCAACAAAGAACGGTAATGCGTCCAATTTAGATTTGGTACGCGTGCGTACCAAATCTCGAAGTCTCTGAAAGTCAGATAAAATTGTCGGTAATTACGCAGGTCTCTCGGTGAGAAACTTTTATTATTTCCATATTCTACGACAAGTTTTTTAGACAGACTGTTTATAATTGCTTTGCCGTATTCCGCACGAGTCTCGCCATGTTGTTCTTCCAAAATGATGCGTCTGCCTATCCTCCAGTTTGTCATGCAAATAACAGAACTGATTGCATCTGCACCTTGTCTGCGTCCCTCGTCTATTATTTGTTTGACGTCAAGAAAAAGTTTATCTATACTTGATTTTTTTGATATTTCATTTTCCATATTGTTCAATTTTTAGTGATGAATTTGTGAGACTGTCTCACAAATCTCCTATTCAAATAAGTGAGACAGTGTCTCACCTTTTAATATTACCCCGAATATGTGGGACGGTGTCCCACAAATTACAATTCGTCCACATTCACATTTATTCCCAAGATACGCTGTATCTCTGCCAAGGTCTTGTCTATCTCATGGTCGAGCGCCTTGCGCTTCTTGAAATAGTCGGCAAGCAATTCGGCAGGTGGCAATATCTCCTCATCCTCTTTCGGGAACTTGCAGAGGTCGAAGTTGCAATCAGCGGCTATCAACTCCTGCACAGGATAGCAACGAGACTTCTCATCGCCGTCGGCAATGATAATCTCCTTACGGTCGCTCCACCACTCGCGGATTGGATTGCAATGCTCCAACTTCATGGACTTGGTCTTGGAGAAATGCTTGTAGCCCTCTGGCATGTCGAGGCGATAGAACCAAGTCTCCTTTGTAGAGTAGCCTTCTGGAGCATCCTCCGCACTGGTGTTGTCGAAGAACAGGATGTTCGTGGCAATCGAAGTGTAAGGCGCAAAGATACTGCCGGGCAAACGGATGATGGTGTGCAAGTTGAAGTCTCTGAGCAGCTTGGTCTTGATGGCAATCTTTGGGTTGTCCGCTCCAAACAGGAAGCCGTCGGGCACAATGACCGCCGCACGACCATTCTTCTTCAGTCGGTACATGATGAGCACCATGAACAAGTCGGCAGTCTCGCTGCTGCGCATATCAGAAGGGAAGTGGGACTTGACGTCAGCCTTCTCATTGCCCCCGTATGGAGGATTCATCAACACGACATCAAACTTATCTTCGTCTGTGTAGTTGAGCACATCCTTTGTAAGCGAGTTGTCATGATACACCAACGGCGTGTCTATGCCGTGGAGCAACAGGTTGGTCACGCACAGCATATACGGGAATTGTTTCTTCTCGATGCCAAATACAGACTGATTGTACTCCTTGCGGTCTTCAGCAGTCCTTACCTTTTTGTCCAATTCGCCCAGCCAACTTGTGATGAAACCTCCTGTACCACAAGCGAAGTCTGCCATCTTCTCGCCAATCTGGGGATGGACTATCCCTGCCATAAATTCGGTCAATGCTCTTGGCGTGTAGAACTCACCAGACGAACCAGCCGACTGCATTTCCTTGAGGATAGTCTCGTAGATCTCGCCGAAGGCATGGATTTCCTCATAATCGCCAAGGTTCAAACCGTCAATCACGTTGAGCACTTGGCGGAGCTGAACGCCATCCTTCATATATTGGTTGGCATCCTCAAAGGTTGTCTTTACAATCGCTTGGCGGATTGGGGTGTGTGGCGTGACCTCAATGTTTTTGAGCTGGACAAACAAGGTGTTGTTGACAAACGAAAGCAGTTCGTCGCCTGTCAAGGCGTTGCCGCTTCCGTCGTCGTGTGCCCAGTTACGCCAACGGCATTCCTCGGGAATGATGGACTTGTAGTCATCATCGTCCAACTCCCAGTCATTCTCTTTCTCGTCATAGACTTTCAAAAACAGCATCCATGCCATTTGTTCTATGCGTTGCGCATCGCCGTTGATACCGGCATCGTTACGCATGATATTGCGTACTCGTTTTACGAAATTTGTTAAGCTCATATCTTGCTTGTATTATTATGCTATATCATATATGTGCTGTTCCAGTTCCTTCACGGCATCAAGATAGCCTTGCTTGCCCCCAAAGAACTTCACGATGTTTGCCTTAGAGCCCAGCCTGCGGAATGGGTCATTTTCCAGCACGGTGAGACTTTCCAATTCTGACACGCCTTCTTTCGTGTATTTATCCAATAGAGCTTCAAGCACAAGCCGTGCCTGCTCGCCATACCTGCTGAACAGATCACGCTTCTTTACTTGCTCGGCACGCTCGTGGCGTGTAAGGGTTTTCTTGCCATAGGCTATGTGACAGATAAAATCGAAATCGTCAACATCGTCCATGCCTTGGTCGTGCTTCAACGCTGCAAGGTCGATGCCACTATCTTTGAGCATTTCGGCTATGTCTGATTTCTTCTTGGTCTCTTGCCACTTGGCAGTGAAGGTGTCTATCGTAGCGTATGTGTCTATGATGCTTTTCTTTGTATAGTCGGTAATGCTTTCCGTGCGAAGCAGCTTGCCGCTCGTATCATAGACAGAGACCACCTTGTTGATGACCATAACCTGGCAGCCTTCCTTGTCAACAATCGGCTTCGGTAGTGGCTCTGGCTCTGTCGCACCTTCAGGCTCATTGTCCTCTGGCAGTTCATAAGGCTTCGGCTCTTTCTGCCTGGGCGGATAGTTCGGGTCTACCTCAATCGGTCCGTCCCAATCAGGGTCTGCAAACAGTCGGGTCACATTGCGGAAGTCCATTACCGTGAAGTATGTCTTCCCCTCCTTTTCACGAAGGCGAGTGCCACGGCCTATTATCTGCTTGAACTCTGTCATAGAGCCGATTTGCTGGTCAAGCACAATCAACTTCACCATCTTGCAATCCACACCAGTTGAAAGCAACTTGCTGGTTGTCGCTATGACAGGATATTCAGACGAAACGGAGATAAAGTAATCCAACTTCCCCTTTCCGTATTCATCGCTGCCTGTTATGCGAACCACATAGTCGGGATGCTTCTTGCACATGTCCGCATTGGCATTAGCCAAAGCCATGCGCATACGTTCCGCATGGGTCTCGTCGGCGCAGAACACGATGGTCTTCGCCATACGGTCTGTGCTTTTCAGATAGTTGGTGATCTCCTGCGCAACTTCCCTGATGCGGTCTTCTATGACAATGTTGTAGTCGTAGTCGCTATTATTATAGATGCGGTCTTCAATCTCGTTGCCATAAATATCCTTTTGTCCCTTTGTCGGTCTCCACTCATCGCCAATGTTGGTTGTGATGTTGATTACCTTAAAAGGTGCGAGAAAACCATCCTCAATTCCGTTTTTAAGACTATATGTATAGACAGGCTCGCCAAAGTAGCCGATACTTGACTGGTACTTCGTTTCCTTTGGCGTGGCTGTCATGCCAATATGAGTGGCCGAGGAAAAGTATTCCAAGATGTTTCGCCAGTTGCTGTCGTCCTTTGCGCTACCCCTATGGCACTCGTCAACGATGACAAGGTCGAAGTAGTCGGGATTGGGAAACAGCTCCTTGTAGTTCTTGGCATCATTCTGCCCGATCAATTGTTGATAGAGGGCAAAGAACACTTGGTAAGAGCCCAGTTCTTCCAAGTGGCTCTTATCTTTTGAGTAGTCTATCTTGTGCGTAACCCTTTCCAAAGGCTTGAAGTCCTGCTGTATGGACTGGTCAACCAATATGTTGCGGTCGGCAAGATACAACACCTTCTTCTTTAATTTACTGTGAAGCAAGCGCCATACAATCTGAAAGGCTGTATAGGTCTTGCCTGTACCCGTTGCCATGACAAGGAGCACACGGTGCTGTCCTTTCGCAATGGCATCAACAGTGCGGTTTACGGCATTGCGCTGATAATATCGTGGCGGAAAGATGTTCTGACCTGTGCAGAAAGGCTGCTCAATAACCGCCAACTCTTGCTCACTAAGTCCGTTGCCATCGTTGGCCTCACTTTTGTATCTTTCGATGAGCTCTTCTTTTGTAGGAAACTCGTCCATGGTAAAAGTGCGTTCCCTGCCTGTCAGAAAGTCATGCTCGGCAAACCCTTCACCATTTGAACTGTACGCAAACTTCACATCAAGCATTTGGGCATAAGTCATGGCTTGTTGCAAACCATGAGAAACAGAATGGTTGGCATCCTTTGCCTCTACAATGGCAACGGGTGTTGCCTTGTTTACATACAGCACATAGTCGGCAAACTTCGGCTTCTCTCTATGTACAAGATTGCCATGGAGGCTAATTTTACCGTCAGTAAACTTAACCTTCTGTTCCATGAATATACTATCCTTTGACCATCCTTTGCTCGTGATGGCTTCGCTGATATAGCGGAACTTGACATCCTCTTCCGTAAGTTCTTTGCTTATGCCCATATTCGAATAATATTTTATTATCAGAAGTTCTACAACATACCTGCCAAGGCAGAGAGCCGCGTGTTCATTATGTCCTATCCTTATCGTCTGTGATCAAATCCTTTTTGAGATTTCAAGAAGCGTCGCTAAATCGGGTGGGTATTTATTCCGAGCATAGCCATTGACCGTGCTAAAGCACTAACCTGACTGTTTTTGAAAGCCAAGTTGGTGAAATACCCTTGCTGTCTAAGGCATCTTTAATCTTGTTTAGTTTCACAAAACTATCTAATTTAGCTGCAAATATACATAAAAAATTGTGATAATCATTGCAAACTAAGCCGTTTTATGTAAGCTATTCCAAGACAAGCGACCGTTATTCCGTGCAGTTATTGTACACTTGCAGCAGAGAAAAGTTGTTGGGCAGCACGTAAGCATATTGCAGAAATGAGAACAGTTGGCAAATCATTACCTCTGTTGAGGTAAAAGACTCATAGATAACCCATTCTGAGCTATTAGGCAGATTGTAGTGTAATTTTAATGAAAAGCCGACTTTCCGTTGGATGTCTCTTTCCATTCCTTTAGCTTGGAATAGATCTTACGCTTGAATATCATGTCTGCCATCACCTGTTTTTGCCCACAAAGCTACATGAAAAATCCCTGACACCAAAATGTTTTGGGGCAAAATATGGCCTGATACCAAAATGTTTTCTCCCGATTTATGGACTGATACCAAAATTTATTCCCCCGATTTACGCCCTGACACCAAAATGTTTGGGTTGTCTGGGGGCGGAGGTCATGGCCCGTCCACAGCTGCCTATGGGCTGGGAATGAGACAAGCAGGAGGCAAGCACCGACTACGGTGGTTGCCTCCTGCTTGGTTTTTTATCCTAATGGGGGACGGACGTCATCCAAAAGGGGGACTTTCCATTGTCCGAAAGGAGGACGGATATCATTCAAAAGGGGACGGACATTATATGAAAGAGGGGAGTCCTGCGCACGGACGGGGGGGCGGATGCGGGTCCGCCAATCCCCCATGCGCCCATCACTTCACCTCCTTCACCAGGTAGACCACCACGGGCAGGTGGTCGCTGAAGCCGTCGAGCCATGACCCTCCGGCATGGGTGCGCTTCGGTGAGCCCTTGTATTTGCCCTCGGTCTGGATGAGGTAGTCGCGGCGGAAGACCTGGTTTTTGAAGAACTTCAGCGTGGAGTAGTCCTTCTTGCCCTTTGGGTTGAGCAGGTTGGGGGTCATGACGATCTGGTCGAAGAGGTTCCACGAGCCGTTGTAGAAGAGGGTTCCCTGTCCCTCCTTGACGAGGATGTCGTAGAAGGGGTTGTACATCTCGCCCTTCCCCACCTGGTCCACCTCGGGCTTGCAGCCCAGGCAGTCGGTCATGCTCTTGTTGTTGGGGTCGTCGTTCATGTCGCCCATCACGAAGACCTTGACGTTGGGGTCGTCGCGCAGGAGCGAGTCCTTGAGCGCCCTGACCTGCCTTCCGCCCGACTCGCGGTAGAAGGAGGTGGAGAATCGGCTGGGCCAGTGGCATACGACGAACGCGACGTGCTCCCCGGCGAGGTCGCCGCTCACGGTGAGGAAGCCGCGGGTGAGGAAGGCGCTGTCCTTCTCCAGCTCCGGCTTGTAGCGCACGAGCTTGGCGTTGCGCACGGTGAAGAACTCCGGGTTGTACAGCAGGGCGCAGTCGATGCCGCGGCGGTCGGGCCCCTCGATGTGCACATACTTGTAGCCGCGGGCCTTCAATGGGGGCTGGGCGGTGAGGTCATCGAGCACCTTGTCGTTCTCCACCTCGCTCATCCCGATCACGGCGCAGCCCACTCCGGGCAGCTTGTCGGTGCCCATGTCGGCCAGGGCGCGCGCCATGTTGTGGAGCTTGTGGGTGTACTTCATCCCGTTCCAGCGGTAGGAGCCGGTGGGCAGGAAGTCGTAGTCGCGCTTCCCCTCGTCGTGGCAGGTGTCGAAGAGGTTCTCCTGGTTGTAGAAGCCCACCCCGTAGCAGGCAAACTTCTTCTGCGCGCGGGTGCCCAGCGAGGCGAGGCAGAGGGCGAGAAGCAAAATGATGTTGAACTTTTTCATTGCGTAAACGTATTTTTCTTGTTGTTTCTTTTTGGGCGGTAAAGGTAAGCATATATTTTTATTTTATAGCCTTCACGGCGCAGATAAACCACTACATCTTTATTACAAATGTGTTAAGATTTTGAAAAGGGCGGAAAAGATGGGGGGAATATTTGTTGGATTTCTGTAAAAAGCTTAATTTTGCCCATCTTAATTCAACTCATTTTATGAAGCAAAAGAATCTGATACTGGCCTTGACGGCATTATGCTCCGCATCGTTGGCCCAGGCACAGAATCCCAATGATTCCACCGAACAGCAAAGCCCGGCCCTGCCGGAGTCCGCTTTCACGTTTACCGAGGCACAGCTCGGAGAGGATGACGACATGTCGCAGAACGTGACCATCGTCAACTCCAACAACAACATCTACGCAAGCGAGGTGGGATACCTCTTCTCCCCGGTGCGCTTCCGCTACCGGGCGCTCAACCAGAAGTACAACGACGTCTACGCCAACGGCGTGCCCCTGAACGACATGGAGACGGGGCAGTTTCGCTACTCGGGCGTGGGCGGGCTGAACCAGCAGACGAAGAACCGCGAGTTTGCGCTGCCCTACGAGTCCAACACCTTCGCCTTCCCGGCCATGGCGGGGTCGAACAACTACAACTTCCGGCCCGCCAGCATGCCCGCCGGCCACCGCATCACCCTCTCGGGGACCAACCGCAGCTACATCCTGCGCGGCATGTACACCTTCAACACCGGCCTGAGCGAGAAGGGATGGGCCTTCTCCGGCAACGTCACCTACCGGTGGGCAAACGAGGGATACGTGGAGGGCACGTTCTACAACGCGCTGTCCTACTTCCTCGGCGTGCAGAAGGTGTTCGGCCAGGGCGCACACTCCCTATCCCTCACCACATGGGGCAACCCCACAGAGCGGGCATCGCAGGGCGCAGGAACGGACGAGATGTACTGGATGGCCAACGACAGATTCTACAATCCCTACTGGGGATACCAGAACGGGAAGAAGCGCAACTCGCGCATCGTGAACGACTTCGCGCCCACGGCGCTGCTCACCTGGGACTGGAAGATCTCCGACAACGACAAGCTCACCACCTCGCTGCTCGGCAGATACAGCATGTACAAGAGCACCAAGCTCAACTACAACAACGCCGACAACCCCCATCCCAACTACTGGAAGAACATGCCCAGCAGCTACTATGACATCTGGGACGACACCAACACCTCCTACCGCAGCGCATCGGCACTGGCCAACTGGCAGGAGGCCTACGACTACTGGTCGGGCGACAAGGCCAACCGCCAGATACAATGGGACAGGCTCTACTACAGCAACCGGCAGGCATCGGCGCAGGGGCAGGACGCCATGTACTACATACAGGCCAAGCACAACGACGCCCTCACCGTAGCACTGTCATCCACCTACAACAAGCAGATCGACAAGGACAAGACCTGGAACCTCGGCATCGTGGGGGCGACCAACAAGGGAATGCACTACCAGACGATGGAGGACCTGCTCGGAGCCACACAGTTCCACAACGTCAACACCTACGCCATAGGCACCTACGCCCCCGACGCGGACGAGGTGCAGTATGACCTCAACCACCCCAACGCAGTAGTGAAGGAGGGCGACAAGTTCGGCTACAACTACAACATCCTGGTCAACAACGGAAAGCTCTGGACCAGCTACGCCGAGAACGTCGGCATACTCCACTACATGGTGGCCGGAAAGATCGGATACACCAGCATGCAGCGCGACGGAAAGATGCGCAACGGACTGGCCAAGGACAACTCCTACGGCAAGAGCCACACCGCACAGTTCCTCGACGGAGGGGCAAAGCTGGGCGCCAACCTCAACCTCGGAAGGGGAAACACCCTCATCCTCGGGGTGGCCTATGAGCACAGGGCGCCACAGGCAAAGGCCGCATTCATCTCCCCGGAGATCAACAACGACTTCGTGCGCAACCTCAAGAACGAGCGCATATTCAACGCCGAGGCCGGATACCAGCTGCAGTGCGCATGGCTCCACGCCAACATCAACGCCTACTACAGCCGCGTGACCAACGCCGCCGACTGGCAGAACTTCTACATGGACGACGTCAACTCCTTCACCTACGTCTCCATCTCCGACATGGACAAGGAATACTACGGCGTGGAGGCAGGACTGAAGTTCAAGGTCACCAGCGCCTTCGACATCCAGCTCATCGGGCAGATCAGCGACGCCAAGATCACAAACGACGGCAAGCTGGAGTACATGAAGTCGCAGGACGCCACCGTATATGGCGACGTGGCCGACGGACTGGTGGAGGACCACATATATAATAAAGGCATGCGCGAGAGCGGAACGCCCCTCACATCGGCAAGCCTCGGGCTGAGCTACCACAGCGGAGGATGGTACATCGACCTCAACGCCAACTACTACGACCGCATCTACCTGTCCTACTCGCCCAACTACCGCTACCAGTCGGCGTGCAAGGTGCGCGGCGACATACTCAACAACGAGCCCATACGCGACAACCTCGAGCAGGCAAAAGGACACGGAGGATTCATGATCGACGGGTCGATAGGGAAGAACATCTACCTCAAGCGAGGCTCGCTCTCCATCAACCTCTCCGTGACCAACATACTCAACAACACCAGCATCGTCACCGGAGGATACGAGCAGAGCAGAAGCGACTACAGCACACCGAAGGCCGACGGCACAGCAACCACGCGCGCCTACAAGTTCTCCAGGAACCCGATGAAGTTCTACGCCTACGGCACCAACGCCATGCTGAACATCGCATACAAATTCTAAACAACTCCCACAGCAATGAAAATGATCAAATACATCAAGCTCATCATCGTGGCCCTGCTGCTCGGCGGCACAGCCACATCGTGCATGGACGACGACTGGAGCGACCCCAACGGAGGCAACGCACTGCCGCCATACGGCAACAACAGCATCCAGGAGGACCCGGCAAAGCTCATATCCATACAGCAACTCAAGGAAAACACCGTCGACAAGCTCCCCGCGTCGGTGGCCAACGACACCATACGCATCACTGAGGACTGGCAGATCAAGGTCCGCGTGACCGGAAACGACATCGCCGGAAACATCTACAACCAGGTCGCCGTGGAGGACGAGAGCGGACAGGGACTGCTCATCTGCATACAGAAGGGCGGACTCTACGGACTGCTCCCCGTCGGACAGGAGATCCTCGTCAACCTCAAGGGGCTGTACATCGGCATCTACGGCAACAACGTGCAGGTCGGAACGCCCTACACCAACACCAGCGGAAGGACATTCCCCAGCAGGATGAGCTTCAACACATGGAACGAGCACTTCAGGATCATCGGCACCGCCGACGCGTCGAAGGTGCAGCCCGAGGAGTTCGACGTCAGCAAGCTGGAGGACGAAGCCTACATCAAGTCGCACAGAGGAAAGCTCATGACCCTGAGGAACGTGGAGATGGCCAACGCCGACGGAAAGCGAGCATGGGCGCCGGAGGCCGACAAGGACGCCGGAAACGGAGTGAGCCGGACGGTCAAGATCTACGGAAAGGCGCAGTCGCTCATGGTCGTGCGCAGCAGCACCTACGCCGACTTCGCGGCAAAGCCCATGCCCACGGGAAAGGTAAACCTCACGGGCATCTTCACCGTCTACGCCACCAACCCATCAAGGTACGGCTACACCTGGCAGATCCTGCTCCGCAGCGAGAACGACATTGAGACCGTAGGCGAAGAGAACAAGTAATAAAAGGATAATCCGAACAAAGAAAAAACAATAACTTATGAAAAAGATACTCTGCAAGATGATGGCCATAGCAGCCGTCACACTGTCATTTACCGCCCTCACAAGCTGCGAGGACGTGCCCGCGCCCTACGAGATTCCGGGCCAGGGCGGAGACGACACACCGGGCGAAAACTCCCTGCCTTACAACGACGACAACCTCTCCGACTGGACCCCCGTCACCGTGAAGGGAGCGGCATGGAGCCTCGGCAGCAGCTACGCCAAGGCCACAGGATACAACGGGTCGGGATATGACGAGACCGAGGCATGGCTCGTTTCGCCGGAAATCACGCTCCCGCAGGTCAGCGGGGCAGTGATCAACTTCGACCATGTCATACGCTATGTCTTCAACGACGCAGACCTCGCCAACCACGAGATGTACATCAGCAGCGACTACACCGGCGACGTGAAGACCGCCACATGGACCAAGCTGGGCTACACACCGGTAGCTTCGGCCACCAACACGTGGGACTTCTATGCCGCCAACACCATCGCCGTGCCGCAGGAGTACCTCGGCAAGAAGGTCGTGGTGGCGTTTAAGTTCGTCTGCTCCACCAGCAACTCCACCACATGGGAGGTGAAAAACTTCTCCATCACCGAGGGAACGGGCGGCGACCAGCCCTCCACGCCCACCACGGGCGAGGCCACTGGCGACGGAACGAAGGACAACCCCTACAACAGCGTGGCGGCCAACAAGTACGCCTCCTCGCTCGAAGCCGACCAGGTGTCGGACAAGGACGTCTACATCAAGGGAAAGATCGTGTCCATAGCACAGAAGTACGGCGACACCAGCTACGGCACAGCCACCTTCTATATCTCCGACGACGGCAAGGCCGACAACCAGTTCTGCGTCTACCGCGCCTACTATCTGAACAACGAGAAGTACACCTCGGGCACCGACATCAGCGTGGGCGACGACGTGGTGGTCTGCGGAAAGGTGACCAACTACAAGGGCAACACCCCCGAGACGGCCACCAACAAGGCCTACCTCGTGTCACTCAACAGCAACGGCGGCGGCACTGGCGGCGGCGACCAGCCCTCCACACCCACCGGCGACGCGCTCAACATCAGCGGAACCACCGTCACACTGACCAACACAGCGGCCGAGGCGGGCACCGAGAGCGTGTCCATCGACTGCTCAACGCTCGGCTATGAGAACGCACAGGACGCCGGGACGGTGAAGTTCAGCGACGGCACCACCCTCACCTTCGACGGCAACGGAGAGACCAACACCCCGAAGTACTACGAGAAGACCGGAGGCTTCCGCGTCTACAAGAACAACAAGATGATCTTTGCCGGCGTGAAGAAAATCGCCCGCATCATCATGACCTGCGACGCATACAACGGCACCGACTACGTGGGCAACGCCACAGCCACCGTAGAAGTCAGCGGCAACAACCTCGTCTACACCAACCTCTACACCGAGGCACAGGGCGGAGGCGTGCAGCTCCGCGTCCAGACCATCAAGATTATCTACGCCAAGTAAGCGGCAAACACGACACAACGCAGAACCCCATCATCCC
>ERZ808274.819-NODE-819-length-12649-cov-2.332857_pt1 | contig 12649 bp, 9 predicted proteins | sample MGYA00521277_ERZ808274 | MGnify/ENA primary metagenome ERZ808274 (study PRJEB31516, sample SAMN03275597) | gut metagenome | biome: mammalia-associated habitat; material: feces | host: Papio cynocephalus | place: Kenya | collected 2012-07-28 ... | reverse complement strand
CCTTTTTCTTTCTCCATTAGCAGTGTCCTCTCCTGGTCACTGTCGCGTTTGTCTGCCGGCAGCTCGTAGAACAATGCTGCCTTGTCGGCGCGTTCGCGGTATGCCTCGAGCAGCGTCTCCAGGCTTCTGGGGTACTTGCGCTCCATGCGTAGCGTCTCGTAGTATAGTTTAGGCGAGTTCTGCACTGTCAGCTCTTGTTCGGTAATGTCGGCAAGTTCCATCAGTTTTGCGGTGATGCCGTTGTGGATTTCCTCGCGTTGAGGGTCGTTGCATCCGTCTGCAACATAGCGGATCATATATTTGTATGACTCCTCCAGCTCGTCGAGCCGGTTGTTCAATTGCCAGTTTTGCAGCGTCTGTGCCGTCTGTCGCAGTTCGGCGAACGCCTCAGCCAGGCGTTTCTCGGAAAGCAGCGATTGAATGCTTTTTTTGTGGAAGTCGGTCATTGTCGTATATTGAATTTATTTGCGAATATACAAATAAAGAGCAAAAATCTTGCCATAAGTCATTGCAAAAGTTGGCGAGGTGTTGTCAGGATTTGGAGGAAATAGTAAATTTGCAAAAAAAAATAGAATATGGTACTACAACGTTGGCAGACGGTTTATCTGCTTATTTCAGTGATCGCGATGGCTTTGGCGGCGGCATTCCCGGCAGTCGAGCCGTTGCGTGTTGCGCAGCCGGTGGTTGAATTTGGCGGCGCTGTCTTGGTGGCTCGTGTGCTTGCCGCGGCAATCGCAGTGTTTTTGCTTGTCACAATCACTAAGTTTAAAAACCTGAAAATGCAGCAAATGCTGTGTTCTGTAGGCATTCTGCTCACGTTGGCGGAAATTGCCGTTGTGGCTGGCGGATATTTTATGGCGGTTGTTGAGCCGAGATTCACTATGACCGCTCCGTTGCCTGTGCTTGCGCTTGCCTGCACGCTGATGGCGAAGAGCCGTATCCAAAAAGACTATAAAATCATCCACGATTGCGACCGTTTACGCTAATATATCTATCTGTAAATCAAAAGAGTGTAAAAATATTTCTGAAATATTTGGGCTGATTGCTTTGTTTTTAGGAAATTAATGGTTACTTTTGCAGTCCGAAATACTGAATAATAACGAAATAAGATACAAAAATGAAAAGAACATTCCAACCTTCGAACAGAAAGAGAGTGAACAAACACGGTTTCCGTTTAAGAATGTCGACTGCCGACGGACGCAAGGTGCTTGCTCGCCGTCGTGCTAAAGGTCGTGCACGTCTGTCGGTTTCTCACTCTATCAATAAGTAATACTTTAATAGGGTTACGCAGAACGAATAGTTCCGTTGTCGCATTCTTGCGATGACGGTTCTTTTTGTGTGTATACGCGTCTGTTTTTTTGCGCCTCTTTGCTTGCCTGTACTCCGGATTTCTCTGATTTTGAAGTCTAAAAAAACGAATCCAAATCTTTAAAAATGGAAAAAGACAATCTTTTGTCGATAAAATGTGACATTTTGTTGGATTTATTTGGAATTGTGTTTACAAAGTGATAAATTTGCCGTCGAAAAGAGGTAGGATATATAGATTTTGAAAAAGGAGGTTTGAAAAATAGATGCAATGTCCAGGCAAAACTTCTCTGGCAAATTCCGGATGTTTTGTCGGCTGTTGGCATAGTTTGATAAGCGAATAGATTAAAAGAATTTTTATTTCATATTGATTTGTTTTATGTGTGATGATCCCCGGGAGGCTGCGAAGTTTTTCGGGGTTTTTCGTGCAAAACTGTCAATTTGTCTGTAAAAACGCAGTAAAAATATCAAAAGTGTTGTTTTTGCCAGGTGTATGTATTACTTTTGTGGTGATACAATGGTTTTAGGTTTAGATTTTTAAGTTTTGATTATGAAAAGGATGTTTGTTGTTCCAGCATTGTTGCTGGCAATGTCGGTGTCGTTGCAGGCGGAAACTTCGCTTGTGATGACTCGTGTTGATGGCGGAACATCGGTGTGGTATGCCTCGAAAGTTCGGAATGTGACATTCGTCGACGGGCAGATTTCAATCAATCAGACCGACGGCACGTCGAAGCGGTTTGACATTTCTTCGGTTGGAAAACTGACGTTTGGCGAAGGTGAAGGAGCTGTGGGCAACTTGATTGGCAACAACGCATTGCGCGTTTATCCAAATCCTGTGTTGGAATGGCTGACGGTGGAAAATGCCGATGATGGCGCTGAAGTGTCGGTCTATGGGCTTGACGGGCGACGCTGGCTTACGGGCAGTAGTGATGCCCGGCTTTATGTCGGCTCTCTTCCTGCTGGATTCTATGTGGTTAAAATCGGAACGCAATCATTCAAAATCTGCAAAAAATGAAGAAATTGTTATCAATGATATTGCCTGTAGTGGCGGCAGCCAGCGGCATAGCCGCCGGCGACTCTATATATTTTGCGCTCAGCGACGGCAGGACGCTCGGCGTTGCGACAGAAAAGGTAGACAGCGTTAGTTTCAGCGGTGACGCCAGTCAGATGCTTGTGTCGGTTGGCGGTAATGAAAACGCGTTGTCGGTGGCAGAAACCGACAGCCTCTATTTTGGCGCTGTCGCCGACAAGATAGAGATTGCATACGGCAGCGACGGCGTAAAGGTGTTGAATCCTAAGGCTTTTGAGGGGGTGAACATCGCTGTCGACGGCGATGATGTGGTGGTGACATCGACAACTTCCGAAGAGTTGGAGTATGTGTTGAGCGGCGCATCGACCGACGGTATGTTTAAAATATATAGTGACAAGAAATTCAAACTGACACTCAATGGACTTACGCTTACAAACAACGATGGCCCGGCAATCAACATACAGTCGGGAAAGAAGACGACGCTGACCCTTGCCGATGGAACGGTCAACACTCTTGCCGATGGAGCTAAATACACCGCTTGCGGAGATGAGGACATGAAAGCCACGCTTTTCAGCGAAGGACAGATTGTGGTGCAGGGCAACGGAACGCTCAATGTCAGCGGAAAGAAGAAGCACGGCATTTGCAGTGATGATTATATTCTTGTAAGCAGCGGTGTTGTCAATGTGACTGACGCCGCTTCCGACGGCATTCATGCCAACGATTATGTGCGCATCGACGGAGGTGCGGTAAGCATCACGGCAAGCGGCGACGGAATCGACGGTGACACGGGTTATGTGCAGATCACCGGCGGCGATGTGACCGTCAATGTGTCGACCGACGCTGCGAAAGGAATAAAATGCGATGGAGCGATCTCGATTTCGGGAGGAAACGTGAACATTTCAACAAGCGGAAATGTTCTTATACAAGATGGAGATACGTCATATTGTACGGCTGTCAAGAGCGACTCCGACTTCTCAATTACTGACGGTTCGCTCACCATCACGAGCAGCGGCTCGGCGGGGGAGGGGATCTCTGTCGACGGCAATGTAAGTATATCCGGCGGAGCAGTAAGCATTGCAACTACGGGCGACGGCGGCACTTACACCACGGCAGACGGCAACACTGACTCATATTCTGCCACGGGAATAAAGGCGGACGGAAATATTGAAATTCTGGCAGGCACGGTGACCGTGACCAGTGCAGGCACGGGAGGCAAGGGCATCTCAGCCGACGGAACGCTTACAATCGGTGGCGACGCCAATGCGCCGACGGTGAATGTCACCACAACGGGAAAGAAATTCTATGTGAGTGGTTACGGAGAGGATGCCGACTATGCAAATCCGAAGGCTGTCAAGGCTGAGGGCGATTTGACTGTCAACAGCGGCTTGATAACGATTAAATGTACGCAGGACGGTGGTGAAGGACTTGAAAGCAAGTCAACGCTGACCATCAATGACGGAACAGTCGAGGTTGAGACGTATGACGACTGTATCAACGCTGCGACAAACGTAACCATCAATGGCGGCAATATATATTGCAACGCTTCGGGCAACGACGGAATCGACAGCAACGGCACTTTGACAATCAACGGAGGCTTGATCCTGTCGGGAACCAACTCTCCAGAAGAGGGCTTCGACTGCGACAACAACACGTTTACGGTGACCGGCGGCGTGATGGTGGGCACGGGTGGAGGCTCAAGCAAGCCCACGGAGTCGGTGTGCACGCAGCGGATTCTGATGTATTCGGCTTCGATTTCAGGTAAGCTTCTTCGCATAGAGGATGCCGCCGGAAACGCAGTGCTGACCTATCAAGTGCCGTCGAAATATAGCGGAAACGTCATGCTGCTGTTCAGCGACGCGGCGTTGGCGCAAGGCACGACATACACGATCTACACCGGAGGCGCGATAACCGGTGCTGAGGAGTTTCACGGATATTACACCGGCGGAACATACAGCGGAGGCACAAAAGCCTCTACATTCACCCCGACGTCGATGATAACGACCATCGGCAGCGGTGGTGGAAACCGCCCTGGTGGCGGAGGTGGCGGCGGAGGCCGTCCTTGACAATGGCATTACAAGTGCAAGAAAATAAGATTTGTTTCATGTGTGAATTTTGGCATCTCGGAGGCTGTGAAGTTTCTGGGATGTTTTTTTATTGTAAAATTTTCAAAAGGCATATTTTGTTTGTAGTCGGCATTGGACTACCTTTGTATTGCTTATTTTTTAATCAGTGAAAAAATATAATCGATGAGAACAAGGATATTTATGCTGTTGCTGGCGGTGCTCGTGCTGGCAGGATGCGGCAGAGAGAAAAAAATCGAGTCGGAGCTGCTCGGCATAGAGGAGAAAGACGGATATACGCTGGTGACCGTGCGCGATCCGTGGAAGGCTGGACAGACACTTCACCGCTATGCGCTTGTGCCACGCGACAAGCCGCTTCCCGACGGGCTTCCAGATGCGACGGTGATAAAAGTGCCGTTGCGCTCGGCGGTGGTCTACAGTGATGTGTATGCCCGTCCGATTGTGGAGCTGGGCTGCGGAAATGCCATCGTCGGAGTGCTCGATGCGCAGTATTTCAAGACACCCGAAGTGGTTGCCGGCTTGAAATCCGGAAAGATATCCGACTGCGGCTCGTCGATGTCGCCATCCACTGAACGTATCGTCAGCGCCGCGCCGGAGGCCATATTCCTGTCGCCGATGCAGAACAGCGGTTATGGAGCGATAGGCAATATGGGAATACCTATTGTTGAGATGGCAGACTATATGGAGTCCACGCCCCTTAACCGCGCACGCTGGATTGAGTTTATCGGACTGCTTTTCGGCAAGAGCGGCCAGGCAGCGGCAGTCTATGCGCAGGTGGCTAAGGATTATGCCGCGGTGAAGGCTATTGCTCAGAAAGCCTACAAGCATCCTACGGTGATTTCAGAATATGCCATCAACGGAGTGTGGTATGTGCCGGGAGGCAAAAGCTACAAGGCTTCGCTTTATGCCGATGCCGGCGCAGCATATCCATGGGCTGCCGACCAGTCGACCGGATCGTTGTCGCTCGACTTCCCGCAGGTGCTCGACAAGGCTCAGAAAGCCGACTTCTGGCTCGTCACCGTCTACGGACAGACGCTTGACCGCAAGTCAATGCTTGCGCTTTATCCGCACAACGACCGTTTCAGCGCGTTTTCCAATCATGGAGTCTATTATGTCAATTCCGCCACAAGCGGAATTTTTGAGGAAACACCGTTCCACCCCGAGCGTCTGCTTCGCGAATACGTGAAACTGTTTCATCCCGACTTGTTGCCCGACTACTCGCTGCAATATTATAAACCGATGGGGGATTGATAGATGGCACGTTTCCGTATAGTGATGGCTTTGCTCGTTTTTGCGATAGCCGCTCTCGCTTTGTCGCTTCTGCTTGTGGGCACAGTCGATGTGCCGGCTGTTGAGGTGTGGCGCATTCTGACCGGTCGTCCGTCAGACTATGAGCCGTGGAATTTTATAATATTCGAAAGTCGGCTGCCGCTTGTCGTCACGGCTGCGCTTGCCGGAGGTGCGCTCGCCGTGTCGGGACTGCTGTTGCAGACCCTGTTTGGCAACACGCTCGCCGACCCCTCGATTCTTGGCATCTCCACGGGGGCAAGTCTGGGTGCCGGATGCGCTATGCTTGCGTTCGGCAGCTCGTTTGCCACTGTACTTGGTGTCGCCGCTGGCGGATATGTAGCCACGCTTACCGGCGCATTTGTGGGAGCGATGGTTGTGATGGCTTTGCTGCTCGTGATGTCGAACGTGGTGAAGAGCAGCACGATGCTGCTGATTGTTGGTATCTTGATAGGCTATATCGCCTCGTCGGCAATCTCGTTGCTTAATTTCTTTGCCACAGAGGAGGGAGTGCATTCGTTTGTGATATGGGGGCTTGGCAATTTCTCCGGAGTCACGCTCCGCCAATTGCCGGTTTTTGCCGCTGTTGTGGTTGCGGGGCTTGCCGCCTCGTTGCTGCTGATAAAGCCGCTCAACGCCTTGCTGCTGGGCAGACGTTATGCAGAGAACCTTGGCGTCAACCTGCGCTCCACGCGCAATGTGCTGCTTGTGGTCACCGGACTGCTTACAGCCGTTGTCACGGCATTCTGCGGTCCTATAGGATTCATTGGACTTGTGGTGCCCCACGTGTCGCGTCTGCTGCTCCGCACGTCCGACCACTACCGCCTGATTCCAGTGGCTATCCTTGCCGGCGCGGTCGTGGCGATGGCGTGCACATTGGTGAGTGTGTTGCCGATGGACAACGGAATGATTTCTATAAATGCAATAACGCCGATTGTCGGTGTGCCGGTGATACTTTACGTGATAATCAACCGCCGTAAGATATTCTATTTCAACTGACAGAGATGAAACGCTTGCTCGAAATTAAAAACGTGTTTGCCGGATATGTTGTAGACAAGAAGACAAATGTTGTGGTGGCTGACGCATGCCTGTCGCTTTGCGGCGGACAGCTGGTGAGTATGCTTGGTGCAAACGGTGCCGGCAAGTCGACCTTGCTGCGCACCATTGCCGGGACGCAGAGGCCGCTGCAGGGGGATGTGCTTGTCGATGGAAAATCGTTGAAATCTATGAACCGCAAGGAGTTGGCCAAGATGGTGAGCGTCGTGTCGACCGACCGCACTCAAGCCGGCGGATTGACTGTGGAGGAACTTGTGGGACTCGGGCGTCAGCCGCACACGGGATTTCTCGGACGCCTCGACAGCAGCGACCGTGAGATTGTGGCAGAGGCAATGGAGGCGGTGGGAATAAGCCATAAAGCTGAAAAATTTGTCGCCGAACTTTCCGACGGCGAGCGCCAGAAAGCGATGATTGCGCGCGCTGTGGCGCAGCAGACGCCCGTAATCCTGCTCGATGAGCCTACGTCGTTTCTCGACGTGGCGAGCCGTGTCGACGTGTTGCAGCTGCTTCACCGTCTGGCTTACAACGAAGGCAAGGCCATACTGCTGTCGTCGCACGATGTCTCGTTGTCGTTGTCGCTCAGCGACCGCTTGTGGCTGCTTTTGCCAGGGGGCGTAATCGTTGACGGGCAGACGGAGGATTTGGTGCTTTCGGGACGGTTGGATGAACTGTTTCCGTCGCGCTCGGTGACCTTCGATATGCTGACAGGAGAGTTTGCCGCGGTGCTGCCTGTCGGACATCGGTCGGTGGCGTTGCGTTGCGGCGACCCGTCGTTGAGTCATTGGGCAACAAACGCGTTGCTACGCAGCGGTTATGCTGTGGGTGACAACGGCAAGGTGGAGGTGTCTGTTATGTCGGCCTCCGACATCAGCGTCGGAGGCAGGCGCTGCAACTCATTCGCCGGGATGCTCGGCGCGCTTGAAGTGGAATCCTAAGCACACGTTGTCGTATTGCCGTGTCAGCCGCATAGCCATTTTAAACGTGGCGTTGTCGGCGTTGTCGGCAACTGCCGACACCAATCCGATAAGTTGTTTGACGTCGACGGTGAGAGTCAGTCGGTTGCCGTCTTTCTGCAGATAAGCCTTCTGGTTGCAGTAGGCAGCCGGAAGGCGCACCTGCGATGAGTGGAGCGAAAGGTTGTAACAGTTGCCTGAAATCCTGTCAAGGCGTCCTTCCACGGGCACGTCGCGCACGAAAATGACAAAGGTGTTTTCGTCGGAAAACTCAATGTGAGTGTCATCGAGCTGCAGTTGCTCGTAGTAGGGTGTCAGTCGGTTTTCGGCGATGGCGGCCACGGCTTCCCCGCTGAGGTTGCCCACGGCATTTCCCGACTTTAGGTAGACCGCAGGTCCGGTCGCAAACCAGTTGGTTGCAATTGTGGCAGTGTCGGCAGGCGCGGGCTTGTCGGTCAGTGCCGACAGGTGTTCTTTGGCCTTCGTCACATTCTCCTCGCCAATGTAGTCGTTCAGCACCTCACCGTCGGAAATCCATATTTTGTAGCCGCCGTAAGCGGCGGCGGCAAGCACGATGAGCAGTATCAGTTTTTTCATATCCGTCAGTTTGTATGTGCGAAGATAGGCAAAAAAAAGAAAAAAGAGTCTCCGTTGGGAAACTCTTTTCATAGAAGCTTGTGTGGGAACTATTTTTTCATGCGGAAGCCGATGCAGATGTGGTCGTAGTTCGACAGCATCGACGTCACGGTGTTGATTGTCTTCAGATCGCCTTTCTTTGCCACCGCCTGCACAATCGTCATCAGTTTCTTAACATCCATGGAAATCGACATCTCGTTGCCCACTTTCTGAACGTAGACCGTCATAGAGTGCTCGTCGTTGGTGAGTCCGGCGATGGTTGAGAGCAGTTGCATTTTAAACGTGCCGTCGCTGTTGGCTGTGAGTTTGCCCTTGATGGGTGCCTTCTTCACGGTGAGCGTGAAATTTCCTTCGGAGTCGAAAACACAGGAAGTGTTGAGCAGTCCCAACTTTTTGTAGTAGGGCTTGAGTTTGGCTTCGGCTGCAGTGGTCATAGCCGAACCGCCAGCCTGCTGGGCAATGTTGCCTGATTTCAGCACCAATGCCGGCCCGGTTGTCTTCCATGTGCCTTTGAGCTCGGCTACGGTCACTGTTTTGTTTTGTGCCACGGTCTCTTTTACCACATCTCCAAGACCGTTTAATAAATCTTTTAAATCCTGGGCTTCGGCAGATGCCATGCAAACTGCTGTCATTGCCAAGCCGCAAACAAAAATCTTTGCTACTTTTTTCATCATAAATATGTTTTGTTCATACAAAGTTAGTCAGAGGATGACAAAACCGGACAAAAAAATCGAAATAATGACAATCTTTATCGAAATTTTCAGTGAAGATGAGTAACTTTGCACATCTTATATAGAAATTGAAAATTATTGACAATATGAACGAATTAGCGTCGAAGTACAGTCCTGAGGAAGTAGAGGGAAAATGGTACGAATATTGGCTGAAACACGACTTGTTTAAGTCGACTCCCGACAGCCGGGAGCCGTATACAATCGTTATCCCGCCGCCAAATGTCACTGGTGTGCTCCATATGGGACACATGCTCAACAATACAATCCAAGACATCCTTATCCGCCGTGCGCGGATGGAGGGCAAGAACGCTCTCTGGGTGCCGGGAACCGACCATGCGTCGATTGCAACGGAGGCTAAGGTCGTGGCACGTCTTGCCTCGAAAGGCATAAAGAAGACCGACCTTACACGCGATGAGTTCCTTAAACATGCGTGGGAATGGAAAGAGGAGCATGGCGGCATCATCCTTGAGCAGCTGAAGAAACTTGGCGCTTCGTGCGACTGGAGCCGCACGGCGTTTACGATGGACGAGGTGCGCTCGAAAAGTGTGCTCCACGTGTTTGTCGACCTTTTCAACAAAGGCTTGATTTACCGAGGTGTGCGTATGGTCAACTGGGACCCTGCGGCGCAGACCGCACTCAGCGACGAGGAGGTGATTTATAAGGAAGAGCATGGCAAGCTCTACTACCTGCGTTATAAAATCGTGGGTGAGGACGGCTATGCAATTGTTGCCACGACACGTCCGGAGACGATTATGGGCGACACGGCAATGTGTATCAATCCTAACGATCCGAAAAACGCCCATCTGAAGGGCAAACGTGTGATTGTGCCTCTCGTTGGCCGTGAAATCCCGGTTATCGAGGACGATTATGTCGATGTTGAGTTCGGAACGGGTTGCTTGAAAGTGACTCCGGCTCACGATGTCAACGACTATATGCTCGGAGAGAAGCACAACCTAAAGAGCATCGACATCTTCAACGACAACGGAACAATCAGCGAGGCTGCCGGCCTTTATGTGGGTATGGACCGCTTTGCTGTGCGCGAGCAGATTGAGAAGGATCTTGTCGAGGCTGGACTGCTTGAGAAGGTTGAGGCATACACCAACAAGGTGGGTCACTCGGAGCGTACAAACTCGGTGATTGAGCCGAAATTGTCGATGCAGTGGTTCCTTAAGATGGACGCGCTTGCAAAGCCGGCTCTCGATGCCGTGATGCAGGACGACATCAAGTTCCATCCGTCAAAGTTCAAGAACGTTTACCGTCATTGGATGACCAATATCAAGGATTGGTGTATCTCCCGCCAATTGTGGTGGGGACACCGCATCCCGGCATATTTCTTGCCGGAGGGCGGATATGTGGTTGCCGAGACAGTCGAGGAGGCTTTGCGCCTTGCTCAGGAAAAGACAGGCAACAAAGAGCTTAAGATTGAAGACCTGCGTCAGGATGAGGACGTGCTCGACACATGGTTCTCGTCTTGGTTGTGGCCGATTTCTTTGTTCAACGGCATCCTTGACCCTGACAATGAGGAAATAAAATACTATTATCCAACAGCCGACCTCGTTACCGGTCCGGATATCATCTTCTTCTGGGTGGCACGTATGATTATGGCTGGCTACGAATACAAGAACGATATGCCGTTCCGCAATGTATATTTCACAGGTATCGTGCGTGACAAGCTGGGACGTAAGATGTCGAAATCGCTTGGCAACTCGCCTGATCCGTTGATGCTTATCGAGAAGTTCGGCGCCGACGGAGTGCGCATGGGCTTGATGCTTGCAGCGCCTGCCGGAAACGACATCCTTTATGATGACTCTCTTTGTGAGCAGGGACGTAACTTCAACAACAAGATTTGGAATGCTTTCCGCCTTGTGAAAGGATGGGAGGTTGCCGACATCGAGCAGCCGGAGTATGCCAAAACTGCTGTGAAATGGTTTGAGGCAGTGCTCAACAAAACGCTTGCCGAGGTCGACGACTTGTTTGGAAAGTTCCGTTTGTCGGAGGCGTTGATGGCTGTCTACAAACTGTTCTGGGACGAATTCTCTTCGTGGTATCTTGAAATGGTGAAGCCAGCCTATGGAAAGCCTGTCGACCGTGCCACTTATGAGGCGACTCTCGGATTTTTCGACGCGTTGCTCCGTCTGCTGCACCCGTTCATGCCGTTTATCACCGAAGAACTCTGGCAACACATCGCCGAACGCAAAGACGGCGAGAGCGTAATGACAGCATTGCTGCCTAAGGCTGGCGCGTTCAGCGAGCAGACGATCGCTGATATGGACGTTGCAAAGGACATCATCGCCGGTATCCGCACTGTGCGCTTGCAGAAAAACATTCCAAACAAGGAAGAGCTTGAGTTGCAGGTGATGGGTGAGGGCAATGTGCCGGTAGAATCGATCATCAAGAAGCTTGCAAATCTGTCGGCAGTCGCAAATGTGTCGGAAAAAGATGCCACTGCAGCGGCGTTTATGGTAGGCACAACGGAATATGCCGTGCCTCTTGGCAACAACATCAACGTTGAGGAAGAACTGAAGAAGCTTGAGGCTGACCTTAAGTATCAGGAAGGATTCCTCCAGAGCGTGTTGAAGAAACTCAGCAACGAGAAATTCGTAAACAACGCTCCTGCCAAGGTTATCGAAATGGAACGTAAAAAGCAAGCCGACGCTGAGGCTAAGATTGCAACCCTCAAGGAAAGCATCGCTGCCCTGAAAGGCAAGTAAGAAAATATACTTATAAATAAAAAGAAGGCGCATTCTGTTGAAGAATGCGCCTTCTCTGCATATAGGCAGCACTGAAGGGTTTTAAATTTGCCGTTGAAAATGAATGGCAACTTCCAAATTGGCATACGAAGCAGCGTTTCCTGATGGCTTTGTGACGTCGGTCAATTGTGACGTTCCAGAAGAACTGAGCGACATTGCCGAGAAACTGGAGGCTCTTGATGAGGAGGATGAGGATGCAGTGGCAGAGGTTCGGGCAGAAATTAAGGGAATAGAAGCTGGCGATTACACGTTTCGGTTTACCGTGGAGGACGGTTGTGAAAATTGCCCTACTGACGAGGCGGAGGAGCTTTTGCCGTTGACGGCGGCGGCAATTCTTTATGGCGAATATCCAATCGAAGAAGTGTTTTCCGACTTATGCAATGAGCCGCTTGGCGAAGATTTTATCAATGACCTGGCAGAAGAAAAGATTTTTGCGATGAATATGTCAATTATAGTTGCGGAGGTAGTTGCGACGAACGTGACTATTATTTTGATGCATGGAAATATATCATTGACCATATTATTTCAGGTCAGATAACAGAGTCCACGCTCGATTCATGGCTTGAATATTTTGACGAGTGCTATTACCAAGAGGAAACAACCGTCGAGGAATGGCACAAAACTAATTGAAAATGGAGAATTTTCCATAAAATGCACAGACCATTTGCAGACATGCTGGACCACAGTCTGTGCTTTTCATTTGCCAACAAAGTTTAATCTTTCCCAAAATAAAAATTTAATAGTTGATATCTACCCCTCTTTCCACTCCGTCATTATTCAATGTGCGATTCACCTTCTTCTGCCTCTTGCCAAAGTCAAT
>ERZ808274.818-NODE-818-length-12658-cov-4.279378_pt1 | contig 12658 bp, 8 predicted proteins | sample MGYA00521277_ERZ808274 | MGnify/ENA primary metagenome ERZ808274 (study PRJEB31516, sample SAMN03275597) | gut metagenome | biome: mammalia-associated habitat; material: feces | host: Papio cynocephalus | place: Kenya | collected 2012-07-28 ... | reverse complement strand
TGAGTCAAGAAAAAAGAATCAGGAAGTTTATAGATTTCTCTAGAGAAGAGGCTCGGGAGGAAGGACTAGAAGCTGGCATTGCTATTGAGTCCTGTAGAGTTACTGAAACAATTAGTAGTCTCACCATTCCTGAGGAACTTAAAAAAGAAATTTTAGAGGCTCTTAAAAAATAAAGCAAAAGAGAATTATTTCTAGGTATAAGTAAAAAAACTCAAAAACCTATTGAGTAATTATGCAAAGGTATGGTAGATTCTCTTTCAAATGAATAAGCACAGAATTGAATTTACATACAATTACTTATAATAGCTAAAGATACCGGTGTTGACCGGTATTTTTTTTGCTTTAAGGAGATAAAATGAATACTTTTAAAGGCCGTTCACTTTGCGTAATCGATGATTTTACAAAAGAAGAAAGACTCTACCTATTTAGTCAGGTAAGAAAACTTAAAGAAGCAGTAAAAAGAGGCGACAAAAAAACTCTCGATAGCTTTCGCATTAATGATCCTGATTATGGTATTTATGAGGTATTCCTCGAAGATAGCACTAGAACAAAAGAAAGCTTTAGAAATGCAATAGCCTTTCATCACGCAAAACTAACAGAGATGAGTGCTGATAACTCTTCATTTAACAAAGGAGAGAGCTATGCAGATACCTTTAATACCCTTTGTGGCTATAACAATAGAATTTTTATTATTAGAAGTAAGGTCGAGGGTGTTTGTGCATATCTTAGAGAAGAATGTAGTGAGTATGCAGAAAGAAACAGTCTTGGCTTTAAGCCCGTCTTTATTAATGCAGGAGACGGAAAGCATGAGCACCCGACCCAAGAGCTTTTAGATGAATACACTTTCCTTGAAGATAATAATTGGGATACATCTTACCTCCATATTGCTCTTGTTGGAGATCTCTATCATGGCAGAACTGTTCACAGTAAAGCAGATGGACTAAAGCTTTGGGATAAGGTTAAGGTTGACTTAATTGCCCCGCAAGAGTTAAGTATGCCCTCTCAATACATAACTAAGATGAAGGATAATGGTTTTGAAGTAAGAGTTTTTTCATCTATTGAGGAATATTTAAAAAACAATGAAGAAATTGCTACTAAGTGGTACTTTACTCGTCCTCAATTAGAAAGAATGGGGGAAAAAATACTTCAAAAGCAAGACGAATTGAGAGCAACAATTACCTTTAAAGAAGAATTTATGCCACTTTTGAAGGAGAACACAAAGTTCTACCATCCACTACCGCGCCACAAGGTTCACCCTACTATTCCAACATTTTTAGATAAAACTCCTCTTAATGGTTGGGAGCGTCAATCAATTAATGGTATGTACACACGTATTGTCCTTCTAGGCCTAGTTGCGGGAAAGATAGGTGATGATTTTGTCTCTACAGAAAAACATGAAGTAAAGAAAGAGGAAGAATGGATTAGAGAAGTAATTCCAACAAACGAAAAGAAGAGAGTAATTTCAGAGGGCGTTAATCCAATTAGAGATGGTATTGTTATTGACCATATTCTTTCAGGAGAAAACCCAGAAGAAATAAGACGTCATATGATTATGATCAGAAAAGTTATGGCTCTCGATGGCCTTAAGGGCGGTGAATGGGTAAGCCAAGGCTCAGGTGGTTTCTACAAAGGAATAATCTTCCGCCCAGGCTTCTTCTCTTTGGATCATAAAGCAATAAAGAGACTTGCAGCCGTCGCTCCAGGTTGCACACTTAATATAATTGAGAATGGAAAGGTAACTAAGAAGATAAAAACTAAGATGCCACCAAGAATTTACAACTTTGATGATTTAATGTGCACAAATGAAGCATGTATATCTAACGACACACAAAGTGAAAATGTTGGTGCAATGTTTATCAGAACAAGCGACAACAATTTCCGTTGCGCTTACTGTGGAAGAGTTCATAGCTTCAAAGAAATATTCAAATCAAAGGATAAATAAAATGGAAAAGACAACTTATTCAAAATCAATTGCACTTAAAGCATTAGAAATGGGAGCAATTAGGCTCTCTCCCAATAAACCATTTTGCTGGGCTAGTGGCTACTACATGCCAATTTACAATGACAATAGGACACTTCTTGCTTCTTCCGAAGTAAGAGAGATGATTGCTTTAAGCTTTGAAGAAATACTTTCTTCACTTCTCTTTGATCCCGATAATATTGCAGGAACAAGCACAGCAGGAATTCCTCATGCAACAACGCTAGCTGATAAAATGAAGAAGAGCTTGAGCTACGTAAGATCCTCTAATAAAGATCATGGACTCAAGAACCAAATAGAAGGACTTGGAAGACAAAAGAGCTATGAAGGCAAAAAGGTATTGCTAATAGAAGATTTAATTAGTACAGGAGGCTCTTCAATTGCTGCTGTAAAAGCAATACAAGAAGCAAATGGCCTTGTGCCTTACTGTCTTGCAATCTTCTCATATGGCACAAAGGAAGCAAAAGAAGCTTTCTCCTCTCTTTCTCCAAAGTGTACAGCACACACCATACTTGATTATGACTATGTAATTAAGCTTGCTCATGAAACAGGATACATTAATGAAAGCGAATTAACGATGCTTCAGTCTTGGTCATCCTCGCCATTTGAATGGGGAGAAAAACATGGCTTTAAGAGGGAGATTAAGTAATGAACTACCAAGAACTATTACGTAAATCTAGTAGCGAAAGCAATAATATTGCATGTATGGGAATAGACCCTAACCGGGGTGCACTTCCTGAAGGAATTAGTATCGATGAATACTATACAACGCTTCTTTACCTTATGGAAAAAGAAGGCTTAAAAATGAGTGCATATAAGCCAAATATTGGATACTTTGCACGTTTAGATAAGCCACTAGAAGGAAACTATGATGGTTCAAAGAGCTTGGCTAATATAATTACTAGTCTTCCTTCTCGCCCATTTATTCTAGATTCAAAGCGTGGAGATATTGCTTCAAGTAGTCTTAATTATGCCTTTGAGGCTTTCTCTTCTTGGAATAGTGATGCTGTAACAGTCTCACCATATATGGGAAGTGATTCAATTAACCCATTTGCAATAAACTTCCAAGATAAAGGAGTCTATATTCTCGACCGTACAAGCAACCCAGGCGGAAAAGATTTGCAGAACAAAACTATGGATAACAGCGAGCCATTATATATGACAGTTGCAAGGACAATACTAAATTGGAATAAAGAATATTCCTCTGGTATTGGAGCTGTTGTTGGAGCAACTAATCTTAAGGAGTTCAGAGATATAGCTTCCCTCTTTGCACCCTACTCTATTCCACTTCTTATTCCAGGAGTTGGCTCACAAGGAGGAAGTGCTAAAGATGTAATTGAAATCTTAAAAGAAGTAGAGTACCCACTTGAAGCATGTAGAATTAACTCCTCCTCTGCTCTAACACACCCTTGGGCAAAGAGAAAAGAGAGCGCACCAAAGAATTGGAAGGATATTTGCTTGAAGAATATAGAGTCTTTTATTAAGGAGTGTTCACTTTGATTAAAAAGTTCCCACTTTGTCACAAAACACGAGAAGTAAAGCTCTCAACTGTTAGTGGCGTTGCTTCCACTAAGCCTAGTCTCATTAAGTTTTTTGATACCCTTGTTCCTTCTGTCGATATTATTACGACTAAAAGCTTTCAAGTTAAGCCTAATAGCGGCAATAGAGAGCCAATAATAACAGAAGATAATCTTGGTACATGGGGAAATAGTGTAGGCCTAAGAAATCCAGGAATGGATGAAGCAGTTAAAGAAATAAAGTATCTTAGAAAAGAGAGACTAAACAAATGGCTAAATATCTCACTTTCGGCAGATAATGAAGATGATTTTATTACTCTTGTTAATGCCTTTTCGCCATATGCAGACTCAGTTGAGCTCAACTTTTCCTGTCCACACGCAAAGAAGGGCTTCGGAGCAAGTATTGGAAGTGATATTAACATTGCATCTAGCTACACCAAAAAAATCAATGAAGCAACAAAAAACAGAGAGTGTCTTCTCTTTATTAAGCTAACTCCAAATGTCCCTAATATCGGAGAGATTGCTAAAGCTGTTGTCTCTAGTGGGTCAGATGGTATTGTTGCCATCAATACTGTGGGACCAGTTGACCATATAGATAAAGTAAGCGGTAAGCCAATACTCCAAAATCAAATTGGAGGGAAAGGTGGCCAAAGTGGTGACGATATCTTCCCTATTGCACTTAGTGCTGTAAAAGAAATAAGAAGAAATATTCCAGATGATATCCCACTAATAGCTATGGGAGGAGTAAGTGACGGAGAAAGAGCAGCCCTCTTAATTGAGAGTGGCGCAGATGCAGTTGGCATTGGCTCTGCTCTTGGTAGAGTAAAACAAGAGAACTGGAAAGAGTACTTTAAAAGAATTAAAAAAGAAGCAGAGAGCATTCTAAAGGGAGAAAAGGTAGAACTTACCTCTAGAGAACTACTAAGAAAGCATAAAGTAACAGAGTATGAAGAGCACACTGTAAAAGAAATAAAGATGCACACAGAAGACACTATGCTCCTTATATTAGATGGAGAAGTAAGTAACTTCAAAGTTGGTGAATTTGTTTTTCTTTGGATTCCTGGAGTTGGTGAAAAGCCATTTTCCTTGGCCCTATCTTCTCCTCTTACCTTTATTATAAAGAGAAGAGGTATTTTTACCTCTTGTCTTTTCTCCTCTTTAAAAGAAGGTGACAAGATTTATATTCGGGGGCCATATGGAGATGAAGCAGAAAGTGTAAAAAGCAAAAAAGCAATCATCATTGTTGGAGGAACAGGAGAAGCTGTTGCTGTGCCACTCTCTGAAAAACTAGAAAAAGATGGTGTTAAGATGTCATTCCTTGTTGGAACAAGCCTAAACGGTAATAGAGGAATACTTGAAAGCACACTAAGAGAAAAAGGAAACTATAAGTGCATATCTGATGATGGTAAGATTGGCCGTGTATTAGACTACATAGAAGATGAAATAAATTCTTCTCTCGATAGCACGACTGCTCTTAGTGATATTGCATTCTATCTTGTAGGACCGGAAATCTTCATGAAAAACGGAGCAATTAAACTCAGAAACTTAGGTGTAAAGCCCGAGATGATTCTCCTTTCTATGGAACGTAATACTATGTGTGGAGTTGGGCTTTGTGGTGAATGTGTTTGTGGCCATACTCTTATGTGTCAGCATGGTACATTCTTTACTCTTTCACGTCTCTTAGAAGAAGGTGCTCTATGATAGATGGCCACGTTCACTTTCGTGATTGGGAAGAAAAAGATAAAGAGACTATCGAGCACGGTATGAGAGTTGGCCTTATGTGCGGCTTTGATACCTTTCTCGATATGCCTAACACTAAACCTAGCTTAACAACAAAAGAGAATGCACTAAAGAGGATAGAAGACGGAAAGAAAGCTATAGAGACTCTCAAAAAAGAAGGACTAAGCGTTAACTATTCTATCTTTTTAGGCCTCACGAAGAGCGAAGAGCAAATTAGAGAGATGGTAGAGCTTCACTCTTCTCTCTTTCCTCTTGTTTGTGGCTTAAAGCTCTTTCTCTCTCAGTCTACTGGTAATATGGGAATAACAGAAGAAAGAGAGCAAAGAAGGGTTTTTGCTCTTCTTTCAAATCTTAACTACACTGGCGTACTAACAGTACATGCAGAAAAAGAGAGCCTCTTTAATAGGAATGAGAAAAGTCACTCACTTATGCGTCCTAGTATAAGCGAAATAAAGAGCGTTGAAGACCAAATCGAAAATGTAATTAAAACAGGTTTTAAAGGAAAACTTCATATAGCTCACATATCTACAAAAGGGGCAATAGAGCTAGTAAGAGATGCAAAAAAAGACGGAATAAAAATAACGTGCGGTTCTACTCCTCACCATGCTCTTTTGACTCTCGATAAAGAAAGCGTTTTCACTACAATGAATCCTCCCCTTAGAGACAAAAAAGATAGAGATGCTGTTTTAGATTCTCTTTTTGATGGTTCTATCGATTGTGCAGAAAGCGACCATGCACCTCATACACTACGAGATAAGCTAAATGGAGCTAATGGTATTCCAGGCTTTGAAGGAATGCTAAGACTCATTAGATTCTTGCGCAATGAGGGTATGGAGGAGGAACGCCTAGAGGAGTTATTTGTAACAAACGCACTTGAGATATATAATCTTCCATATAAAACAGAGGCTGTTATTAAAACAATAACAGATAGCATGATAGAAAAAGCGAATAAAGAATACCCATATTCAGCTTGGGAAGAATATAAATGAAACGTCTATTTTTAACAATTATCATACTGTCTTTAGCGATATTTATTCTATGTGCTGATGACTTAAATGTTTGTGTTGCTTGGCGAGAAGAGATAGATAATCCCCTTTTTGAAACACTATTAGAAGCAGGTGTCTTCCCTACTTTCTTAGATCAAATAAAAGCAGAAACACTTAGTGATGAAAAGACTACAAACGGTGGCTTAACACATCTTGATGCAAAAAAACTAAAAGAAATAAGCCTTAGTGACACAAATATAAATGCGGTAATTGGAGAGGAAAAAGTTGATTTAATTATTATCCCAGGAGGAAGAGATATTTCCCCTTCTCTCTATAACGAAGAAGAAAATGGTAGCAAAAATGAGAGTAAAGATGAGGATATATCTGATTATATTCTAATTAAATATGCCCTTGAGAATAATATTCCACTACTAGGAATATGTAGAGGAATGCAAATGATAGCAGTCTACTATGGAGAGAGTCTAATACAAGACTTACCTTCTTTCTTTACTGAGGAAAATATTGAGTACGATAATCTACACTTAAGCGTAAATAAGACAAAAGAAGAGCCCTATAGCGAGCACAGTATTTATATAACAAATAAGGACTCAATCCTCTACTCTCTGTTTAACGAGCCTATTGTTGAAGGTCTACCAAGTGTTCACCACCAAGCAATAAAGACTCTAGAAAACACTCCACTAGAAGTAACAGCTTATACAGAAACAGATGGATTACTCATTATTGAAGCCTTTGAAGATGCTACTAATCCACGCGTTTTAGGAATTCAATTCCACCCTGAAAAGATTATCCCCTTAGAATTCGATGGTGCTGATGCAAGTAAATATATGGCAAAAGAAAAGGCTATTGGCTTCTTTTCTTCTCTCTTTACTTCTTTTGCTGCTTACACCAGATAGACATTATTAATTTTACAGGAAGTATCTTAACAAGTAGCACTTGCATTCTTACAGGAAAGCCTAGAATAGAAACACTTTTTTTCTTTTTTAAATCTTTAAGTGCTTTTCTAACTACATCTTTACTTTCGTAGTATCTATCGTAGTAAACGATAGTAGTGTTATCTCTAACGGCACGAGAGAAAAACTCTGTCTTAATCCACCCTGGACATACGCATTCAACAAAGATACCACGCTTTTTTAATTCAACGCCTAAAGACAAAGAAAAACTCAAAACAAAAGCTTTCGTTGCAGCATAGATTGACAAATATGGAACAGGCTGATGAGATGAGTTAGAGCCAAGGTTTATGATAAATGAACCTTCTTTCATGTATGGTAGAACTGTATGTGTAAGGGAAACAAGAGAACGACAATTGAGGTCTATCATATTTTCCATCTCTTCTCGCGAGCACTCAGTGAAAGCTTTAAAAACACCAAAACCTGATGCATTAACAAGGGCACCGACTTCAACACCTCTAGAAGCAAGAAGAGACGAAATCTTATCTATCGAAGATGTAAGTGTTAGATCTAATGCAATAGGAACTATTCTAGGCCCTAACTCTTTCTTTATTTCTTCGAGTCTCTCTCCCCTCCTAGCAATAACCCATATTTCGCTAAAAGAGAACGAAGACGATAAGCCATAAACAAAATCTCTTCCCATACCTGAAGAAGCACCAGTAACAATAGCAATACTCATAATGAAAACCTATCACAATAGTGTACCCCCTAGCAAGAAACTAAGGGGTACAGGGGAGTAATAATTATTTATGTAATCTATTCAGAGAATAGTCTACATCCAAATTACTGGATCTTTGTTCCATCAATTGTCACAGTTAAATGTTCCGCATCCATACTGTTCTTATTTGCCCAAAGTTTACTATCAGTATTCTTTCCTTTTGCAAAACCATTTACTGTTGCATTAGTAACAGTCAAAGTATATGTAGCATTGTAATCGTTACCAATTTCAATAGCAGCCTTTCCTGCAGTTCCATTGTTTCTATCATTAAAGACACAGTTATTAACAACTAAATTCGTTGGCTTAGATTCTGTTGCTTGACCATATAGAAGAATAGCTTTTCCATTTGTATTAAATGTACAGTTTTCAAACTTTACATCTGTTCCACCCCATGTCCAAATTGAGTACTGATCTCCCATTTCATTTTCGAAAGTACAATTGATAAATGTTGCTTTTCCGTAGAGAGTTAATTTGCCTTTGATAGTGCAGTTCTTATAGACTAGTTCATCACAAACAATACCATCAAAATCTCCTTCTCCAGCTTGAATAGTCAAATTTTCAAAAGAAAAAGAAGAGCCTCTCTGATAATTAAGTTCTCCTCCCTCTGCAGTAACTGCGTTTGTTATTACATCAACAGTTGAAACAGGTTTGCCTTCTGAATCTAACTTTCCAATAAGAGTAACATTCTTTGAGTTTGTTCCTTCATTAAAGTTATCATTATCAAGTGTTAAAGTATTTTTCTCACCATCAATAATCACACTAATGTTTTTTTGAGATATGCTACTAGAAGAATTAAACAATTCTTTCGTTGTTTTGTCTTCATTAATTATTTCTGCTTTCACATCACCAATAGAAACATTTGCACCATTTGTTTCTTCATTGATTATATAGTTACCATTTATATTACCAGCTACAACAACTATTTCATCTTTGTTTTTGTCTTTTATTTCATTCTGATAGACATAAATAGACTTACGAACAGTGTTTTCATTTGGAGTAGAAAGTGTAACGTTATCAAGAACTGCAGTTTTCGAATATGGATATCCAGTTTCACTTCCTCTGTTTCCAACTACAAGAGCAGCTAGAGGAACTTCATTTCCACTACCCCAAGAACCTTTTTTTGTGTAATCTGTGTAGTCTGTTCTTGTACCAGAAGAAATAATTGTTGAATTAGAAATAGTAGCTGTACCACCTCTAACAATTACACCTTGTCTCTGACCACTGATAGTAGAATTACTGATCTTTAGTTCGCCAGGTACGTTAAAGAGTATTGCTGTATTATCTTCATAACTAGATGTTGTAGTAGTAACAGTACTATTCTCTATGCTTATATTAAGCTTAGTCGAAATCCCTTCACTAGCATTTGCTCCAATACCGTAAGAACCGTCAACATTTATTGTTGAATTCTTCACTTCTAAACTTGCAGGATTAGCTCCGTCATAAAGAAATATTCCTGCTCCAGGATTTTCACTAGTAGGCTTAGTAGTATAATCAATTGTAACACCATTCAATATGAGTTTGGCATTAGTGTTAATATCGAACAAATTACCTTCAGAAACATTTCCGTTTATTGTACCATTCTCTATTTTTACTTCATAAGGGTTAGTTGATTTACCAAGAATTAGATGATTTGCTGTTAATGTATAACCTTTTAAATCAATAGAAGCATTTTCTGTAAGAATTACATTTTCATTAAGAGTTGCATCCTTTAGAAGGACTAATGGCTTATCTTTTGAAGATGCTTCAATCGCTTTTGTAATACTATCAAAATATACACCATCAACAGATGCAACAACCTTTTCTGCTTCAGGCTTTGCTTCTCCAGATTGTGTTGTTTCTTCAACAGTACCAGAAATAGTTGTTGTTAAGTTATCATAAACGTTGAAGTACTTCTTTGCAGAAGCTGCTACATATTCATTATTATCTTTATCTTTTGCTTTGTATTCAACAGTCACTGAATACATACCAGATTTAACAGAATAAAATCCAGATTCCTCTACTTTGTTTTCAGAAGAATCTTTAACAGTAACAATCTTTGTATACACATTTTTTGTGTCTGTAAACAATTTTCCATCTTTGTCTGCAATAGAAATGTTACTATCAATGAAAATTTTTCCTCTTCCAGTTTCTGTCTGCTGAGGTCCAACTAGAATAGTAATTGTATGATTCTCAACTGTAATAGTTGTATTAGGAGCTTCACCTACACAAATTAGGTTTTCACCTTTATATCCAAAAAGTTTGAAGTTCCAACTTCCTTGAGAAAGCTGCTCTGTCTTTCCATCTTTGAGTTCAACTTCAGTTGCTGTCGCACCTGTCTTTAAACCATTGTCAGCTTTCTCTGCTGTATACTTCCATGTTGTTACATTAGCAAGCTTGAAACTTGCCTCAGCAGATAGAGATCTTGTATCTCTTGATGTAATTGTTACGTTAACAAGCTCTTCATTTAAGCTTGAATCTGGATTACATGCAACAAATGCAAATAATCCAATAATAGCAATAAGTAATAATGCTAATACTTTCTTCATGTTTTTCCCCTTAATTTATTTTTTAATCGCTATTTCCACCAATAACGATTTTGGAATACGAAGTAACTAAGTTATCGTTGAAAACAACGCACAATATGTTGTAGCTCCTACTATCAGGAGTATAAAAACTACATTCTTTTGTTTGTGCTATTTCTGTGTTATCAACAAACCATTTAATGGCTGTCATTTTCGAGTCACTATCAAGAATGAAGGATGCCCTGTACCCACCTTCTTCTTTTGTTATAGTTATTTGCCCCTTTGGCTCTTTAGTCTCTGGTTGAATATCGAAACCACCATCTTGTGTGTGTTGTTTATCTTTTACATAAAGACAAACAGAACAGACTTCATCGGTACCATAATTTACGAAAGAATGCTCTTTAACATTACATTTGTAGTCACAATATTCGCATTTATCCCAATGATTAGTTGAATCTTGGCCACCTAGATGTTTAATTGTGTGCGCAATTATATCACCAAAGGTTTCGTGGCAAACGGAACATACCTCTTTATGTCCACTCTCCCCTATACTTTCAAAAGTACCAGAATGGATATGTATACCAGTTGCATTAAGAACAACATCTTCTTTGTTTTTGATTTCATCTTTACCATCTTTATCTCTAAAGAATTCATGGCATCTATCACATTCCCAATACTCAATATTACCGTCGCTTACACAAGTAGCTTCTTTTCTTTCTTTATAAATAGTTAAACTATGTCCAAGAGCTACGCCATCAGTGAATGTTTTACTATCATCCGTTGGACAATATCCACAAACACAACTTAGATAATAAATAGCTGGAGAGGTACATGTGGCATTACTCATCTGAGTTTCTGTTTTGGCTATTTTTTGATCTATAGTGTGAGATGTAATGTCAATCTTGGAATCAAAACGAATACATTCATGATAATGTCCTTTTTCATCAAACGACCATTCTTCAGCATATTGATGTCCCAATTTACCTATAATTGTTTTCTCTTCTTCTACCGGAGTTGTTTTATCAGCAGAGAGGAAATACTTTCCACAATCAGGACAATACCAATACTCATAGTTTCCATTCTCTGTACATGTTGGTTCTGTTTCTTCATAAGCTACTGCATTCTTATGATTTATTGCGTCTACAAAGTCTACATCTTCATAGTAATCACAACCTTCATAAGAACAATACTTACGGGTAAAGCCTTTTTCTGTACAAGTTGGTTCATGCTTTTCCCATTTGTTTTCATCAGTATAGCTATGTCCATTTGGATGAATTAACTTTTCATAAGAATAACCACAAATAGTACATGTGTATTTTCTTATTCCAGACTTTTCTTTTGTAGGTTCAGCAATAACTTCAGATTCAAAGCTGTGTTTTTCTATGCTGCTATCTTGTTTTGCTCCACAAACTGAACAAACATGATAATGATTGTCTTCATTATGACTCCACTCCTTAGAGTAAGTATGGCTAGTTTTTTGAAGAACTATGTCAGATAAATCAACAGGACTAGAGTTAGGATCATTAGTAGGGAAGTATCCTTTACATCGCTCACATTGCCAGTATTCTTTGTGACCTTCTTTTATACAATTAGCTTCTTCTCTATCAAAATGAATAGTTAATAAATGACCAAGAGATGGAATTACTACTTCTGATATCTCATAAATGCCTTCACGATCAGAGAAGTATTTACCACAACGAGTACACTCGTAGTAGTCTCTACTACCTTTCTCTGTACATGTTGATTTTATTTCTTCATGGTGAGTTAAGTCATGTCCAAGCTTTGGAATAATCTTCTTTGTATTGTATGAGCATGTTTTACATGTGTAGTACTCAGTCCAACCGTCTATCGTACATGTTGCCTCTTTTCCTTCATGATAGACTAAATCATGTTCTTTCCATCTTGGTTCTATAGATAAAGAAGAGAGATTAATTGAGTCACCACTAGAAATCTTTGTGTCTGTTCCTGGAATAAACCAACCTAAAAACTCTTTGCCTTCTTTCTCTATCGTTGGTAGCTCAGGAATTGTAGCATTGCCCTCAATTTTCTTTATCTCAAGCTTATTGAAGTTTTGAGCACTCTTTAAAGCATCTTTTTTTATTACTGTCTTAGATGTCTCTAATACTACTCTCTTTAAGAAAAGAGAATCCTTTGTATTCTTAAAGCCAGCAAAGTAAAGAACAGGAATAGAAGAGCCGAGGTTATCTATCGCTTCAGGAATCTCTACGCTCTCGAGTCTTACATTCTCTA
>ERZ808274.815-NODE-815-length-12714-cov-3.850936_pt1 | contig 12714 bp, 7 predicted proteins | sample MGYA00521277_ERZ808274 | MGnify/ENA primary metagenome ERZ808274 (study PRJEB31516, sample SAMN03275597) | gut metagenome | biome: mammalia-associated habitat; material: feces | host: Papio cynocephalus | place: Kenya | collected 2012-07-28 ... | reverse complement strand
CTTGAGAACCTCCAACTCCTGCTCACACCGGACTATCTTCTCCTCAAGAGATTCGACTGAAGGGAAATGGCTTTCGTCTTCCATTATGTCTCGGATCTCTTCAAGAGAGTAGCCGAGGGTCTTCAGGGTGCAGATGTTCTGGATTTTCTGGAACTGCGCCACAGTATAGTAGCGGTACCCTGTCCATCGGTTCACGATTTCGGGAACCAGAAGTCCAATTTGTTCGTAATGCCGCAACGCACGCACGGTGACCTTGCTCAGGCGGGAGAACTCCCCGATTTTAAACTTGATTTCACTCATAACAATTGTGCACTTTTTGTTATTTGCCTGCAAATATACATCGTGACGCAGGGTACGAGTCAAGAAAATAATGATTTTTTCTCCAATGCCAATGTGATGCGACTCATAGGCGAAGCTTGGTGAATATAGAAATGTGTTTCTTTTTAATTCATTTGGGTTCGAAGAAAGAAATTACGTTCATCTTTACTGCGAAGTGAGCGTAAGACTGAGCGTAAATTTTGTAAGTAGTTGGTTACTATATGCTTATTTGTGGAGATGGGCGGACTCGAACGGTTGAAAGCATTATACACACGCTCCAGGCTGAGCGAGTTTGAATTAGACAGAGTCGGATTGACGTATTGAGGCTCTTATCCTGCTCAGGGACTGCGGGGTAAGGCGCATGTATGAGGCGAGCTTGTTCAGGGGAATGCGGAGAAACAGTTCTGGATCGTCATGAAGGAGAGTGAGATAACGTTCCTCACCTGTCTGGCATTCGAGGAGGGACATGTTGCTTTCCTCGTATGTCGCGGCGTGATATTCGAATATTCGCCGGACCGTGTTCGCAATCACAAGGGATTCGGAGCATAAACGCTCGACATCCGCCTTGCTGATGCGATAGACCTCGCTGTCGGTTTCCGAGACAATGCGGATGCGCGAAGGCGCGTGACGCTGGTAGCACCACACATCGACCACAAACGAGCAGTCACTGGAGAACCATAATGTAAGTTCAGAACCGTCCCGGTCAATGCAGGACCGCCATATTCCTGTCTTGATGATATAAATAGAATCATCCATATCTCCGCATTCTATGACCACCTCACCTTTCTGGAACCCGACATCAGTCATATTCATAAGTAGAGCCGCCATTGAGTCCGCATCCAGTCCGCACTCAGTGCTGAATTTTTCGATGATTTCCTTCATAAGGCACAAATTTAGTAATCATAAATAATAACTTGATAATTTTTGTCTGTCTTCTCGGTCTATATTCATTTTCTCATCAGTCGTGTACCCAGGTACACTCCTTCTTCGAAACAGAATCTTTCCTCGAAAATCCGCCGCAAATCTTTACCAACTTATTTTTTGCGCTTAGTTAGTAATTTCAAGTTTACGTTGCCTCACTATTTACCAAATGTTAATCAGCCGGATAAAGATTCATTGCTATCTTTGCCGCTCAAAAAAAACTCTATGGTTACAAGGGATTTGACACAAGGAAGCATTGTCGGAAACATCGCAAGATTCTCGATACCGTACATTATCTCGTACTTTCTTCAGATACTGTACGGACTCGCCGATCTGTACATTATCGGGCAGTTCAGAGGGGTTGAGAGCATCACGGCCGTATCCATCGGAAGCCAGGTGATGCATATGCTCACGGTCATGATTGTCGGCCTGGCAATGGGGACGACAGTCTCTCTGGCGAAATCGATTGGGATGGGGGACACTCCCAAAGGCAGAGCGGTCATAGGGAATACCGTGACGCTCTTCCTCGGCATCTCCATAGTCCTCGCATCCGTGCTATTATGTTGCACAAGAAACATTGTGAGTGCAATGTCAACCCCGGCGGAGGCCGTTTCCGAGACAATTTCATATCTTCGGATATGCTTCATAGGGATTCCGTTCATCGTTGCCTACAACATCATAGCCTCCATATTCAGAGGAATGGGTGATTCGCAGAGTCCGACTTATTTTATCGCCATCGCCTGTGCTGTGAACATTGCCATGGACTATATCTTTATAGGAAAGATGAATATGGGAGCCGTCGGAGCCGCGCTTGGAACAACCCTGTCTCAGGCTGCAAGTGTCCTTGTCTCACTCATTGTAATGACTCGAAGCAAATCGGGGATACGAATTTCAGGAAAAGACCTGCGCCCGGACGGCCGGACGATGCAAGAAGTCGTGAAGATAGGCGTTCCGGTGTCATTACAGGACGGTTTCATCCAGATATCATTCATCGTGATAACCATCATCGCCAACAGACGTGGACTTGACGATGCGGCTGCAGTCGGGATTGTCGAGAAAATCATCGGCGTACTTTTCCTCGTTCCGTCGGCGATGCTCTCTACAGTGTCGGCGATCTCCGCGCAGAACATAGGAGCCGGAAAACCAGATAGGGCGAGAAAGACGCTTATGGACGCGGTATTCATCGCTGCCTCATTCGGCTTGGTGTCCGCGACTGCAATGCAGTTTCTGTCTGGCGATGCCGTTGGGCTGTTCACTGGTGATGAAAGGGTCAGGTTACTGGGTGGACAGTATCTGAGGAGCTATATCTGGGACTGCGTATTCGCAGGGATACATTTCTGCTTCAGCGGATATTTCTGTGCCTGCGGGCACTCAATCATTTCTTTCATCCACAATTTTCTGTCGATTGTGCTAGCCAGGATTCCTCTCGCGTGGTTCGCTTCTGCGAATTGGCCGGACACACTATTCCCGATGGGACTCGCGGCTCCAGCTGGCTCATCGCTTTCAGTCATAATATGCATCGGAGCTCATCTTTGGCTGAGGAAGAAAGAGCTATATGCGAGAGGCGTGTCAAACGGACATAAAACAGACTGATATTTTGTCCATTCAAGTAATAATTTGGTCAACATCGCACATATTTTGAAGGAAAATCCATTGTAAGAATAGACTTATGAATTGATTGTTTTCGTAATAAAGGCCAACCTTGATATTATAGAGGTTATGCAAAAATCAATAGTTCGTTAAATCTGTTTCCAAACATGGAAAATAATCGTTCGGCCATTGCCGCAGTCCCATAATATCTACAACTTCTTATATTCACCGTGCTTTACTTGTAGTATTTCACAGGCTTGATTGCTCTGGCTATCTAGGCTATCTGCCGAGAATCGGTCTTTGTCGAGCTCTCCTGCGCTTCTTCCGGTCTCACGGCTCTCCAGCGCTCCTCATAACGGGGAACTAACTTTGCGAAAATTCGGGGATTCAAAATTACTGATTACACCGGCAGAACACATGCAGACGGAACTCAGGTAAGGAAATCTTGAAAGAAATTCGTATATTGCAGAATATTTCGCAATACGATGAAACATTCATTCATTTCCATTTCTGTCGCCATCATAGTATGCATGATGGCGTCATTTGAGTCGCAGGCGCAGAAGAAGCCCCTCGACCACAGTGTTTACGACTCTTGGCAGAGCGTCACATCAGTCAAATTCAGCGATGACGGCAAATTCCTCACCTACACGATTGCGGTACAGCAGGGCGATTCCGAGCTTCACCTAAGAGATGTGGCCACAGGAAATGAACTTGTGATAGAAAGGGGTTCAAGCCTAACTTTTCCGCATAATGGGGATTTCGCCTACTGCACGATAAAGGCACCTTATCAGGCGACAAGACAAGCCAAAATAGACAAGAAGAAAGCAGACGACATGCCATCTGACAGCATCGCCTGCATCAATCTCAAGACTCTTGAGATTCTCCGCAAGGACGCAGGGACAAGAGCGAGAAGTGGATACTCAGCCACCCCTTATATATTTATCAGCCAAAAGGTAAAAGGGAGCAAAGAAGAGTCGAACCTCCTGGTTGTGAACACTTCAGACAATAGCACAGACACTCTAAAGAGAATCAACGAATGGGTAGTATCCCGCGCAGGAGACAGACTCGCGGTAGTATCCTCAGCAGAGTCACCTGACACTACAAAAAAAGAGACGGTCAAGTCCGTAATCATGTATAGGCTCGCCGCTCAAGACTCCACTGTACTTTCTACGGGCAAAAAAGACTACTCCTCACTCGCATTCAACCATAGCGGAGACAAACTCGTATTCCTATCTAGCGACGGGGACGAGAAGAAAGACGGAACTGTGAGATACGGCATCAGTCTCGCACAGGATAAAGTCTTGAAGAAAGCCACGCGAAAGGCAGCTGCAGTTACAGAAGTTGCGGTCAATGAGATAGTCCCAGAAGACAGCAACGACGTACCTCAGGGTTGGGTCATCGGCAAGAATGCAAGACCTCGGTTCTCAAACGCCTCCTCAAGACTTGTGTTCAGCATGGATAAGTATTTCCCGGCTAAGGACACTACAGTAGTAGACTTTGAAGCCGCAGCACTTGATATTTGGAATTGGGACGCCCAGATACTTCCTCCTATGGATAAGGCCATGAGGCAGAGAGCCACTTTAAGTGCTATTTTCAACCTTGATGACAGCAAGCTCCTAGTGCTCTCTGAAAACGAGAACGACGGCATAAGATTCTTCAATGGCGCCGAAAGCGACTTCGCGATTTCTGTCAGCGATGAAAAATACTACAAACAGGACTTCTTCGCACCGTTCAGCCACGCAGACTATTCACTTGTCAGCCTCAAGGACGGAACCCGACGCACAATAGCAGAAAACGTCGAGGGCTACCCGGCAACTTCCCCATACGGAAATTACCTTGTCTGGTTCAACCCGCAGGACGGCGACTGGTATACTATCGCCACATCTGACGGCACCGTCACAAACCTCACCGCACAGACTGGCGTCCACTTCTATGACGAGTTGGACGATCACCCGATCAAATACATGGAAAATGGCAGCCCAAGCTGGATAGGCAAGGATGAGTACATCCTCCTTTCTGACAGGTATGACGTATGGAAATTCTCCCCTGACGGACGCAAGGCGATTAACCTTACCAAGGGAGAAGGGCGCCGAGACAAGATCTGCTACTCAGTAGCCAGGTTTGAATCTCCTAACGACCCTTTCCTCTATCAGGATATATTCACATTCCCCGTTAAAGGGACAATAGACTTGATAGCATTCGATGAGGAAGATTCAAGAAACGGGTTCGCCACTATCAACACTTCCGCAGCCTCAAGCCCAAAGGTCCAGCTATTTGAGAAAGCTTTCGGCATAATAACAAGAGCACAAGGCTCGACAGTGCAGGCATACACCAAGGGCGACTTCCGTCACCCGATGGACCTCTATACAAGCGGTCCAGCCATGACTAACGAGACCAAGCTCACAGCCATCAACCCACAGCAAGACGACTACATCTGGGGTGATGTGCAGATGGTGCATTGGGACGCATACGATGGCACTCCTCTTAAAGGTCTCCTCTTCACCCCAGAGAATCTTGACAGGAATGCCAAATATCCGATGATTATCTATTTCTACGAGAAATATTCCGAGACCCTATACAACTACCGCACCCCAGCACCAAGCAGATCCACAGTCAACATACCAATGTTCGTCAGTCAGGGATATGTGGTTTTCATCCCGGACGTAGTCTACACACCTGGTCATCCTGGCGAGAGCGCATACAACTGCATCTGCTCCGGAGCTGAAGCCATGTGCGAACAGTTCCCATTCATCAACAAAGACAAGATGGGAATACAGGGGCAGAGCTGGGGCGGATATCAGACAGCTTTCCTTGTCACCCGGACCAATATGTTCGCAGCTGCTGGAGCAGGAGCGCCTGTCGGCAACATGACCAGTGCTTATGGCGGAATCAGGTGGGAATCAGGCAATAGCCGAATCACCCAATACGAATATGGACAGAGCAGAATAGGTAAAAACCTGTGGGAGAAAGGTGGGCTTGACCTCTACATCGAGAACTCCCCTGTATTCTTTGCCCCAGAGGTCACCACTCCGGTATTAATCATGCACAATGACAATGACGGAGCTGTGCCATGGTATCAGGGCATCGAGTTCTTCATGTCCTTGCGCCGACTTGGCAAACCTGCATGGCTTCTCGAGTACAACAACGAAGCCCATAACCTTTCAGAAAGGCGCAACGCCAAGGATCTCTCAGTAAGACTTGAGCAGTTCTTTGACCATTTCCTCAAAGACGAGCCTATGCCAGTATGGATGAGCACTGGTATCCCATATCAGAGGAAAGGCAATTATTTCGGTTTTGAATACGCAGAGTAAGATGAAATACGGTTTCGATAACGACAAGTACATAAAGATACAGTCCGAGCAGATTATAGAAAGGATAGAGAAATTCGGCAACAAACTCTACCTTGAGCTTGGAGGAAAGCTTTTCGATGACTTTCATGCAAGCCGTGTTCTTCCTGGATTTCATCCTGATAGCAAGCTCAGGATGCTTCAGAAGCTCAGTGATCGCGCCGAGATAATCATAGTCATCAGCGCCATCGACATAGAGAAGAACAAGATAAGACAGGACCTCGGAATTACATACGATGAGGATGTCTTGAGGCTCAGGAACGAATTCCAGAACTGCGGTTTCCCTGTGAATTCGGTAGTCATCACCCACTACAACGGACAAAGCAGCGCAGACTCATACAGACAGAGGCTTGAGCACCTCGGAATCAAGGCATACTTCCACTACACCATAGAGGGATACCCCAATAACGTCGCCCTCATTGACTCCGATGAGGGATTCGGGAAAAATGACTATGTGGAGACCACAAAGCCACTTGTAATTGTGACAGCGCCAGGTCCAGGAAGCGGAAAGATGGCAGTATGCTTGAGCCAACTTTATCAAGAGCACAAGCGCGGCATTGAAGCCGGCTATGCTAAATTTGAGACATTCCCAGTATGGAACCTCCCGCTCAAGCACCCTGTCAACATAGCATACGAAGCGGCAACCGCCGACCTCAACGACGTCAATATGATAGATCCGTTCCACCTTGAGGCATACGGTAAGATAGCCGTCAACTACAACCGCGACATCGAAATCTTCCCGGTGTTAAACGCCCTATTTGAAGGAATCTACGGAGAGAATCCATACAAATCTCCTACAGATATGGGGGTCAATATGGTAGGATTCTGCATGAGCAACGAAGACGTCTGCTGCGATGCGGCAAGGGACGAAATCATCAGAAGATACTACACGGCACTTGACAAATATGCTGAAGACGGCATCTCGGATGCAGAAGTCAACAAGATTTCCCTTCTTCTGAAGCAGGCCAAGATCACCACTGACTACCGCAAGACCACTGTAGCCGCCAAAGTACGTCAGGAATTGTCTGGAGTACCATCATCAGCCATTGAACTGGCGGACGGGACCATCATCACGGCAGAGACAAGTGAACTTCTCGGCCCAAGCGCGGCCCTTCTGCTAAATGCCACGAAGCACCTTGCTGGAATCGAGCACAACGTAAAGCTTATTCCGCAATCCATGATTCAGCCTATCCAGAAGATGAAGGTCAGCTTTCTTCACGGTCGCAACCCAAGGCTGCACACCGATGAAGTGTTGGTTGCACTTGCCATGCTGAGCACCAATGATGACAATTGCCGGAGGGCACTTGACAAGCTGCCTGAATTGAATGGCTGTCAGGTACATTCAACCGTAATGCTCAGCGAAGTGGACCGCAAGATTTTCAAAAAGCTAAACATTGGACTTACCTGCGATCCTGTCATAAAACAATAGAACGCCATGAATCTGAAGTCTCTTCTCAAGGACACTGCCATATATGGCATGAGCAGTATCGTGGGGCGATTCCTCAACTATCTGCTGGTTCCGGTCTACACTTACTGCATATCCGCCCAGAGCGGAGGCTACGGAGTCGTGACCAACCTCTATGCGTATACGGCATTCTTTCTTGCACTGCTGACTTTCGGAATGGAGACGACACTCTTCAGATTCGGAAGCAAAAAGGAAGAAGATGACAAGATGGTTTACAGCACTGCACTGCGTATGGTGGGAGCAGTTGCATTGGCATTTTTCACGGTGGTTGTGCTGTTGCAGCATCCGATTGCAGATACACTCGGATATGCCGCGCACCCAGAGTACATCGCTTGTTTCGCTGCCATAACGGCTCTTGATGCATTTCAGGCTATTATGTTCAGCAGGCTCAGGCAGCAAAGACGGCCGATAAGATTCGTGGCTTTGAAGTTTGCTTTCATTATTCCAAGCATATTGCTGAATCTATTTATATTCTTGGTACTCAAGAATATGCCTTCAGCGGAATGGATGTTCGACAAATTCAACGGAGGCGCCGGGCTTATATTTTTTACCAACCTTGCCTGCACCCTGTTAGTGACGTTTCTATTTATTCCGGAAATGCGAGGAATAGGCTACGGATGGGACCGTGGACTGGCAAAAAGGATGCTCAGATACAGCATACCACTGATGATTCTCAGCCTTGTGGGAATATTGAATCAAGTGGCCGACAAGATGCTGTTCCCGAAGCTTATGCCGGGAGAAGATGGCATGATCCAGCTCGGAATATATGGTGCATGCGTCAAAATAGCCATGATCATGTCACTACTTACCCAAGCATTCAGATACGCATACGAACCCATTGTATTCAGTGATAGCAAAGACAGAAACAGCCCACAGACTCTTGCTGACGGTATGAAATACTTTATAGTATTCACCCTACTTGCCTACATTGCCGTGATATTCTATATGCCTGTGCTTAAATATTTTGTAGGCAAGGACTATTGGGACGGACTCGGAGTTGTGCCTATAGTTATGCTCGCTGAAATATTTATGGGTGTCTATTTCAACCTCTCGTTCTGGTACAAGCTCACCGACAAGACGTGGTGGGGAGCACTGATAAGCGCCATAGGAGCAGCAGTAATGATAATTTTCAACATTATATTTGTGCCGCGTATAGGATATTGGGCTTGTGCATGGGGAGGACTAATCGGATATGGAACGGCAATGGTGCTAAGTTTCTTGATTGGACGGGGAAAATACCCAGTCAAATATGATTACAAGGTAATAGGTGGTTGTGTCGGTCTTACAATACTGCTTATCGCAGTTTCCAAGGTGCCATCCTTGATCGGAGTGGAACTTCCGACATGGGCGACTTTGTGCCTCAACACAGTGCTACTCGGAATCTATTGCCTACCATGGGGAATAAAATTAATCAAATCACGTAGAATATGAAAAGAATTTTCTTCATCGGACTATGCCTCGCAAGTGTGGCGGTCCTCGTAAGCGGATGCGGCTCAAGAAAAGCCAAGGAAGCCCAGCAGAAAACGCAGGAGCAAGCCGTGGCGGACTCATTAGCAGCAGAACAGTCTAAGGCTATTCAAGCCAGAATAGACGCAATGCCGGCCGAACCAGTATTCGACATCATCACCAACCTCGGCACCATCAAAGTGAAACTCTATGCCGGCACTCCCAAGCATAGGGAGAATTTTGCAAAGCTCGCTTTCAGCAAGTATTACGATGGCATGCTCTTCCATAGGGTCATCAATGGATTCATGATTCAAGGTGGAGATCCTCTCACTAAAGACCCGACTTGCGACCCTTCAAAATACGGTACAGGCGGACCGGACTACACCGTTCCTGCAGAATTTGTTCCTGAATACAAGCACAAAAAGGGAGCTTTGGCTGCTGCAAGACGCGGTGACGCCGCCAATCCCCTCAAAGAATCCTCCGGATCACAATTCTACATCGTACAAGATGAGCAGAACTGCGCACAGCTTGATGGAAACTATACCGTATTCGGACAGACCATAGAAGGTCTTGACGTCATAGACAAGATAGCAGCGGTAGAAACGAACAACAGAGACTGCCCTGTATCTCCGGTCAAGATTATCACCATCACGCTTGATGATAATCAAGAATAACTGGCACACCTTTTGTAATTAAGACTATAGAATAGTTTTTTCATAGGTTTAATTTTAGGTTAGAATTGTTTGTCAGGAGACGCTGTGAAGCATCTCCTGTTTTTTTACTGCATAAGGAAAGTACAAACCCACAAAGAGGGGCGAACCGTTTGTACGGCCCGCCCCTCTTACTAATCATCCCCCGGATGGGGATATAATCTTTTTAGAATACCTCCTCTGTGGTATCGTTAACCTCTAGAGCAGGAGCATCCTGACGAGGAGCACTATGGCGAGGACGGTCATCGCGGAAGTCGCGACGCTCACCACGATCTCTGCGGTCACCCCTGTCACCTCTTCTATCACCTCTATCACCACGATCTGAGCTACGGCGATCATCGCGACCACCTCTGCGGTCATCCCTTCTGTCTCCACGCTCAGGACGAGGACGTCGCTCAGGCTCTACATATCCTTCTGGCTTCTCCGTAAGAGCCCTCATGGAAAGACGCATCTTTCCTGATTTAGGGTCAATCTCAAGAAGCTTGACATCTACCTCGTCACCTACAGAAAGTACATCCTCCACTTTGTCTGTCTTCGTCCACGCGATCTCAGATACATGAAGAAGTCCTTCCTTGCCAGGGAGAATCTCCACAAATGCACCGAACTCAAGGATAGAAACCACTTTTCCGTGATATGTCTTGCCTACCTCAGGAACAGCGGTAATGCCATTGATCCAATCGATGGCCTTCTGCATATTCTCCTTGTTATCAGAAGCTATGTCCACAACACCCTCTGTAAGGTTGGTACCAGGAATCGGCTGCTCGTCAATGGTGATAGTAGTACCAGTCTCTTTCTGAATTTTCTGGATAGTCTCACCACCCTTTCCGATAATGGCTCCGATGAACTCAGCAGGTACTCGGAGCTGCTCAATACGAGGAACAAATGGCTTGTAATCTTCACGAGGCTCGCTGATGGTCTTCATCATCTCACCCATGATATGGAGACGTCCCTGACGTGCCTGCTCAAGAGCTTTCTCAAGCACATCATATGAAAGTCCATCCACCTTGATATCCATCTGGGTAGCAGTAATACCGTCTTTGGTACCTGTCACCTTGAAGTCCATATCCCCGAGGTGGTCCTCATCTCCGAGAATATCGGTAAGGATAGCATAACGGTCATTTGGACAAGTCTCATCAGTGATAAGGCCCATGGCAACACCGGCAACAGGCTTCTTGATCTTCACACCGGCATCCATAAGTGCAAGGCATCCGCCGCACACAGAGGCCATAGAAGAAGAACCATTAGACTCAAGAATATCTGATACCACGCGCACTGCGTAAGGGTTTTCAGGAGCAAGAGGAACTACTGGCTTAAGAGCACGAAGAGCAAGATTTCCGTGACCGATCTCACGACGGCCTACACCTCTCTGAGACTTGGCCTCACCTGTAGCAAACGGAGGGAAATTATAGTGGAGCACGAATTGCTGATCATCCTGAATAAGGACCTCGTCAGTCTCCTTCATGTCCATCTTTGTACCAAGGGTAACAGTGGCCAAAGACTGAGTCTCACCACGCGTGAAGATAGCCGAACCATGAGCGCATGGAAGATATCCAACCTCACACCAGATAGGGCGCACTTCATTGCATACACGTCCGTCAAGACGGATTCCCTCGTCAAGGATAAGATTACGCATGGCCTCTTTCTCCTCGGCATGATAGTATCTTTCTACGAGCGGTGTCTTCTCTTCAAGTTCCTCTTCAGGAATGGTAGCAAGGAACTCGTCCTTGATAGCTGCAAAGCCTTCCTCACGCTCTTTCTTAGGTTTTGCAGCTTTAGCAAGAGCATAGCACTTATCATAGCAGAACTCGTGAACTGCTTTCTTGAGCTCCTCATCCTCTACATCGTGAGGGTAGTCGCGCTTGTTGACGTCAGTACCAAGTTCATGCATAAGTTCTTTCTGAACGCGGCAGTGTCTCTTGATCTCCTCATGTGCGAACTTGATAGCCTCAAGCATATCATGCTCGCTGACCTCGTTCATCTCTCCCTCTACCATCATGATGTTCTCCTCGGTAGCAGCAACCATAAGTTCAAGGTCAGAATCTTTCATCTGAGAGAAACTTGGGTTGATGACGAACTCACCATTAACCCTGCTCACACGAACCTCAGAAATAGGGCCCCCGAAAGGAAGGTCAGATGTAGCCAAAGCACATGAAGCTGCAAGACCTGCAAGAGCATCAGGCTGAATATCTTTCTCTGCAGAGATAAGCGTTACATTCACGAACACCTCAAGATGGAAGTCATCCGGCCAGAGCGGACGGATAGGCCTATCGATAAGTCTTGATACGAGAATCTCGTAATCACTCGACTTGCCTTCTCTTTTCATGAATCCGCCAGGAAAACGTCCAGCGGCATAGAATTTCTCTTTATAATCTACTGTAAGAGGCATGAAATCAGTGCCTTCCTTAACCTCTGTGGCAGCTGTCACCGTGGCAAGTAACATAGTGCCACCCATCTTTACGACAGCCGAACCGGCGGCCTGCTTGGCCAGCTTACCGGTCTCAATCTCAATCACGCGGCCATCCGCGAGCTGGATTTTCTTGTTGATGATGTTCATTACTGTTTTTCTTTACGTCTTATATCGTATAATACTTATAATCCGAAAAAGGGATGGCTTCCTCTAAGAAACCATCCCTGGATCTTTCCTATCGTAACTATCGACGGAGACCGAGCTCCTTGACGATACTTCTGTATCTCTCAATGTCGACTTTCTGGAGATAGTCCAGAATCTGACGTCTCTTACCTACAAGACGAAGAAGAGAACGACGGGTGACAACATCCTTCTTGTTCTGCTTCACGTGCTCGGTAAGGTGAGCGATACGGTAGGAAAATAAAGCAACTTGACTCTCAGGAGAGCCGGTGTCCTTATTAGACTTTCCGTACTTCGCGAAAATCTCTTGCTTCTTCTCAGGCATCAAAT
>ERZ808274.814-NODE-814-length-12721-cov-3.043502_pt1 | contig 12721 bp, 12 predicted proteins | sample MGYA00521277_ERZ808274 | MGnify/ENA primary metagenome ERZ808274 (study PRJEB31516, sample SAMN03275597) | gut metagenome | biome: mammalia-associated habitat; material: feces | host: Papio cynocephalus | place: Kenya | collected 2012-07-28 ... | reverse complement strand
AGAGCATCTGACTCATAATCAGGGGGTCGTAGGATCATGCCCTACTGGGACCACACAGAGGTGTGGAGCAATTTGCTCCACACCTCTTTTCGATTCAAATTCACCATCAATTCCCTACTGGACAGCCCATTAGAGAAATTTCCTATCGCTAAGTATTCAGCTTTATCTGACTCTGAGCTTCCGACCGAGACGGAGGGTGGTGGTCTCTTTGATGCCGTTGAGGCGGCAGAGAGCCTTGACAGTGGTGTGGTACTTACGGGCTAGGGCTCCAAGGGTATCACCCTGACGGATTGTGTGGTACTGAGCTGCGGCTGCGGCCTTTTTTTCAGCCTCAGCTTTCTTGGCAGCCTCTTCCTTGTCCTTGGCATCGCCCTCAAGAATGTCTATCTCTTCTTGCTCACTCTCTGGGACGTATTTACTACCCGCATTCAAGTACTTCTTCTTTAGGACAAAAAGCCTATGCCGTAAAGTTCCTGAATGGAAATCTATCAGCCACTCAGGATCAAAAGCGTACCCCTTGTACCGCGTCTCAAAATGTAGATGAGGCCCTGTTGAACGACCTGTCGAGCCGCCAAGACCGATAATTGTTCCCGCGTTCACCCACTGGTCATCCTTTACATAAATCTTGGAAAGATGGCCATAAAAGGTCTCTAGTCCATTGTCGTGCCGTAGGACAACAAGATTACCATAGCCTTTGTAGCGCTTCGCCATGCGGACCTTGCCATCAAAAGCAGCATAAACAGGAGTGCCTGTATGCAAAGGCAAATCCACTCCCTGATGACGTCGTCTGTGACGGTAGCCGAACTTTGAATAGACATCATTTTGATGAGGACACTTGTACTCGCTAAGAGTGTCAACTATCCAAAGGGCAATCTCGTCTGGGAGTTCCTCAAGCGAGACATGATAAGGATCAGGATAATCGTGTGTCCAATATTCATTGAATATCTTGTGGTCACGAGCGTAGCCGGGATCCTTGAAATACTTCCATGTGTTGTCCGACAGGAGAAGAATTTTGATGTGAGGATCTGCCGTGTCAATCGTGTCTAGTGCCATCGCCCTATTAGGATCCAACGACTGCACGGACTCTCTAGAAATTCTTGGAACAAGAATCTCGGCCTGCTTCTTCGTCTTTATCGTGGTGTCTTGCGCCAAGACTGGTAAAGAAAAATGAATCATAGTCAGGGCGACCACAATCGCACCGACCCAAAATCTCCTAGAAATCATCGGTTGACCTACAGTCTAGCTCCGAATCTTTCTACAAGAAGATTCTTCGTCTCATTAACTTTTTCCTCAAGGAGCGCGTCCGAAGTTGCCTCGCAGATAAATCTCAGATAAGGCTCAGTGTTGGAAGGACGAATGTTGAACCACCAGTTAGGGAACTCTACCCTGTAGCCATCAAAATCCATTTCAGCAGTAGGCTTCTCTTTAGAGGTAAAATATTCTTTGACAGCATCCATGGCTCCTTTCTTATCCTCAAGGCGGAAATTAATCTCTCCTGAATTCTGGTAGCGTGCAATCTTGCCGATTAGTTCGTGGAGCGTGACGCCTTTCTTCTTCATTGCTGCCACAACCCTCAGAATCAGAATGGAGGCTAGCAATCCGCTGTCCGAGTAGAAGAAATCACGGAAATAATAATGGCCAGCCAACTCGCCTCCCCAGACTCCATCCAGTTCACGCAGTTTCCTCGCAGCGAATGCCCTACCGACCTTCCAAGTGGCCATCTTGCATCCCATTGGAGTAAGATACTCCCCTACAGCCTTTGAACTGCGAATGTCTTGAAGGACTGTGCCAGTCTCGTGTTTCTCATCCACAAAATAATGGCCGAGAACCGCGATCATAAGATCTGGAGAAACAAACTTTCCCTCGTTGTCCACGAACATAACTCGGTCAGCATCACCATCGTAGATCACGCCAACGTCAGCACGAGTCTTCTTCACCAAAGCTTGAAGCGGTTCTACATTCTTAGGAATCAACGGATTCGGCTCGTGATTAGGGAAGTTACCGTCCATTTCTTCAAAGATGTAAGCTGGTTCATCACCAAAAATCTCACGAGCATAAAGGCTTGACATTCCGTTGGAAAGATCGAACGCAATCTTGACATCTGAATAGTCTCCCTTGAACTTCAAAAGGAAGTCAAGGTAATCTTTATGAATATCCTTAAGAATTACCTGCCCTTTCTTCTCCGCAACAGGCGTTGGCCTGCCGCTATCAATCCATTCCTTGATCTGGCCAAGGCCGGAATCCAAGCCGACAGGGAGAGCATTCTCTGTGGAAACTTTCATTCCGTTATATTCCTTAGGATTGTGAGAGGCTGTGATTTGAACAGATGCCTTAAAACCGTAGTTGGCAGTACCAAAATAGACCATCGGGGTCGTACTAAGGCCTATGTCATAGACATCAGCACCGGCATCTGTGATTCCTTTGAGAAGATATTCATGGATCTCCGGAGACGAGAGCCGACAGTCTCGACCAACAAGAACCTTGTCTGTGTCAAGGAGTTCCGGAATAAAATAACCCACCTTATAGGCGGTGTTACGATCGAAGTCAACATTATAGACTCCGCGTATGTCATACGCGTGAAATGCACCCATAGCGTTTTTGATTATTTAATTTTCGTGGCGTACCTTGCAAAAACCTTTCCTTTCGCAATGTTCTGCAGTTTTTTTGAAATGATTTTCTTTCTGATCGGGGCGACATGATCCACAAACATATCCCCGTCCAAATGAGAGATTTCATGCTGGACCATTCGGCATGCGAACTTGTCAAAAGTTTCGGTAACTTTCTCCAAATCACCGTTATAATACTCAACCGTCATGCTCTGAGGCCTGGCGACGTCACAATAAATGCCAGGGATGCTAAGACAGCCTTCTGAATATTCACAATTCTTTTCGCTTTCCCAAGTGATGACAGGATTGATCATCACTCTCTTAAAATCAGCGAGATAGGGATAAACGTCAGCCATTCCAGTTCCATCAACTATCAAAACTCTGACACTTTCTCCAACCTGAGGGGCAGCCAATCCGCAGCCTTCAGCCTTCGCTAGAGTTTCCTCCATGTCGCCAACCAACTTAACGAGCTTTTCCTTCTGTGAAAGATCCGCTGAAATGGCCTTCTGCCGAAGGACTTCCGATCCGTACAAATAAATAGGTAATATCATAAAACTATCTCTTTAATTTCTGTTAGTTCTGTCCAAATAGCTCTGAAGGATGATTGCAGCACTGATCTTGTCAACAGAAGTCTTGTCTCTTCTATCCTTTGCCTTCATCCCACCATCAATCATCGCTCGGTGAGCAAGAACAGAGGTAAAACGTTCATCCTCTAGAGTCACCGGAATCCCAGGAAAGGACTTAGCAAGAGATTTTAGGAATATGTCAACGTCAGCAGCTGCTTCGGACGGGGTGTTGTTCATGTTCATCGGATAACCAACAACAAAGCGGGATATCACTTCTTTTTGAGCATAATTTTTGATATATTCTATTATCTTTGTAGCTGGAACCGTGTCCAGGGCTGAGGCAAAAATCCCCAGTGGGTCGCTGACCGCGACTCCAACGCGCTTACGTCCGTAATCTATGCCGATGATCCTGTCCATAGTAATCCGCAAAGTTAACGAAAAAGGCTTTCAAGTCAAAATCTTATGTCCAAACAGAAAAAAGGCAACACTAGCAATAACCTCAGGCTCACGATAGTGGATGACGACACTCACGACAAACTTTGGTCTAAGAAATTCACAAGAATAGGTGCGCTCGTGACAGTGATCACAATTGTCGTGGTCTCAGTCTGTGCTATCTTCTGCCTCATAGCCTACACTCCTATACGCTCGTTAATTCCGGGGTATCCCGATGCTCGGACCAAACATGATGCAATCCAGAATGCTATTAGGATTGATTCTCTAGAGAATGTAATATTCAAGTGGGAATTGTACTCTGAAAACCTCCGCAGGGTTGTGGATGGTCAAAAGCCTCTGAACATTGACAGTCTTATGAATATCAAAAATAGTGTTCAAAAGAAAGAGACTGATTTAAAGGCTCTTGCCGAAAAAGATTCACTCCTTAGGAAAGAAGTTGCAGACGAAGATCGTTTCGACATAAAGCCAAACTCTTCCAGAACTCTTCCGATTGAGGGCATGCACTTTTTCACGCCATTAAAAGGAGTGGTCTCTCAAGGTTACGACAAGGCTCTCCACCCCTACATCGACATCACTGCCCCTGGAAACTCTGTAGTCATGTCTGTCCTTGATGGGACTGTGATTTCGGCAGGATGGTCAGACACTGACGGCTACACGGTAAGAATCCAGCACGAGGGGGACATCATCTCTGTCTATAAGCACAACCAAAAATTAATGAAAAAGACCGGTGACAAAGTGACTGCCGGCACACCTATAGCGATTCTTGGCGGAACAGGTTCGCTTTCGGATGGAGAACATCTTCATTTCGAATTGTGGCATAAAGGGGAAGCCGTAGATCCTACCAAATACATTAGTTTCTGATGAGAAAAAGAAGAATAGCAATACTTGGCTCAACAGGGTCCATCGGCAAACAGACCTTGGATGTTATCAGGGAGCATAGAGATCTTTTCGAGGTTGAACTACTCACCTGCAACAGCAGTTGGGAGCTCATGGCTAAGCAGGCGATTGAGTTCGATGCCAACAATGCAGTGATCTGCGATGAGACAAAGTACAAAGACCTTTCCGAAGCTCTGGACAGAAGCAACACAAAGGCTTTTGCGGGGATGAAATCTGTCTGTGATCTTGTGACAAGCGATAGGGTGGACATAGTTGTGGCCGCCATGGTTGGATTCAGTGGTTTGGCACCTACAATGTCTGCGATAAGTGCAGGGAAAGTCATTGCGCTCGCCAACAAGGAAACGCTCGTAGCTGCTGGTTCGATTGTGATGGGAATGTCAAAGAAATTCCACGCTCCAATCTTGCCAGTGGACTCAGAGCATTCAGCAATATTCCAATGTCTTTTGGCTGCGCAAGGTAACGCTATCCACAAGATTCACCTCACTGCTTCCGGTGGTCCATTCAGGACGTGGAGCAAAGAGAAGATTAGTGGAGCCACCAAAGACATGGCCCTAAAGCATCCGAATTGGAGCATGGGTGCCAAAATCACAATCGACTCAGCCACGATGATGAACAAAGGGTTCGAGGTAATTGAGGCTAGATGGCTTTTCGACACGCCCGTTGACAAAATCAACGTTATAGTCCATCCGGAATCCATCATCCACTCTATGGTTGAATATGAAGACGGAGCCGTGATTGCCCAATTGGCTAGCCCCGACATGCGAGAACCAATCCAATTTGCAATTAGCTTTCCCAAAAGGCATCCTCTCGGAAATAAAAAACTGGATTTTGCAGAACTCGGAAGTCTCTCATTCTTCAAACCCGACACTGAGAAATTTCCGGCATTAGGGCTCGCCTATAAGGCTATGGAAATAGGCGGGAATATTCCATGCGCACTGAACGCAGCCAACGAAGCGGCAGTGGCGGCTTACCTTAAGGACAAGATTCCGTTCTATGGCATTTCAGATGTAGTTGGAGAATGCATCGAACGCACGCCATTTATTAAGGAGCCTTCTGTCGAGGAAATATTCAAAACAAACGAAGAAACATATTCATTGGCCCAGAGAATGATTGCGGGCATAGAAAAGTAAGGTTGAAGATGGTGATTTTGATGAAGGTACTGCAAGTCATTCTTGCTCTTTCCATTCTTATTTTAATCCACGAACTTGGGCATTTTTCATTTGCCAAGTTGTTCGGCATCCGTGTGGATAAGTTCTTTCTATTTTTTGATGCAGGAGGAGTTAAATTATTCAGCACCAAGGGGAAATGGTTCACAAGGATATTCCCTAAGGCTAAAAGCATGACGACTGAGTACGGCATCGGCTGGCTGCCTCTAGGTGGCTACTGCAAAATCAGTGGCATGATTGACGAGTCTATGGACACCGAAGCTTTGAAAAAAGCTCCTCAGCCGTGGGAATTTCGCACGAAAAAAGCTTGGCAAAGGCTATTAGTGATGGCTGGCGGTGTGCTGTACAATTTCATTTTCGCGATAATTGCCTACATCTGCATCATGGCAATTTGGGGCAGTGCTTACATCAGCAACGAGGGCAGTCAGATCTATACCAACGAACTTGGCACCGAACTAGGGTTCCGCAACGGTGATCACATCATCAAAATGGACGACTATGTTCCGGAAAATTTCGGCATGCTTCAAGCTGATCTAGCAAGAAGGAATGTCAGCAAAGTGACAGTCCTAAGAGACAATGACACAGTCGATCTCTACATTGACCGATCGAAAATAGGAGCGGTTCTCAACACGCCAGGACTGTTCGACCTAGCAGTTCCTTTTGTAGTAGATTCCGTGATGAACGCATCTGCCAATTCAAGTGCGGGGCTGCTCCACGATGACAGGATCATCGCGATAGATAGTGTCAAGACTCCGTTTGTTCAGGACTCTAGGGGCTACCTTTCAAAGGTTAAAGGAGGTTCGGTGACAGCTACCATTCTGCGTGGAGCTGACACTCTTATGGTCCCTCTTCAGGTTGACACGGTTGGCAGAATCGGAGTCTTTATGCAGATTCCAGGGATAACGACAAAGGAATATTCATTAGCTAGTGCTATTCCAGCTGGGTTTAAACTGACTTTCAGCACGATAGGTGGATACCTCAGAGATCTCAAACTTGTTGCATCACCTAGTACAGAAGCGTACAAGTCCGTTGGCAGCTTCATCTCCATCGGGCAGGTTTTCCCAGCGACATGGGATTGGTACCGATTTTTGAATATCCTCGCCCTGCTCTCCATCATGCTCGGAGTGATGAATCTTCTGCCGATTCCAGCACTTGACGGAGGGCACATTGTGTTCTGCCTTTACGAGATGATCACTGGACGGAAGCCCAGCGACAAATTCCTTGAGGTGGCTCAGATTATCGGAATGCTTCTTTTGCTGATGTTAATGGTTCTGGCTTTCGGCAATGACATTGCCCGGTTGATTAGGTAGAGGGCGCTTCGACAGGCTCAGCGACCATGACGCATCGCTCGCTGAGCCTTCCGAACGGTCGCTGAGCCCGTCGAAGCGACAAGAAAAACGAGTAAAAGAGTTTTGAAATTACCAACATTATTGATTACCAACATTTTACACTTAGATAACGAGAGTATTTACACAGCCAGAAAATTGACGTTCTTGGAAGTTTGCCGTATCTTTGCATCCAGAAAAACATACTAAAAATGAGAACTATATCAAAGATCATCATTGGTGCAATCACCTTGATTAGTGCAGCATCCTGCGGCAACAACACAAAGACCCTGCTGCCTAACGTGTCCGGCAAGGCTGGTGAAGTCATTATTGTTATAGGCAAGGACAACTGGGAAGGGAATCTGGGCAATGAAATCGGGAGTCTGCTCGCAAGAGACTGTGAGTACCTGCCACAACGCGAGCCGTTATATTCATTGGTTAACCTTTCTCCGGGGGCGTTTTCTGACATGTTTAAAATTCATAGGAACATTGTTATATTCAACATTGATTCGACAGTCACAAAACAAGGTGTTGTTTATAGGACGGATGTTTGGGCCCACCCACAGTGTGTGATTCAAGTCAATGCGGCATGCGCTGATTCTGCAATTGCCGTACTTTCAAGGAACGGAGAGAACATCACAGGTGCTATTGAACAAGCTGAAAGGAATAGGGTCATCGCAAACACCTTACTCTATGAAGAGTCAAAGCTCGGAGATGTCGTGGCAAAAATGATTGGTGGCAGAATCCATTTCCCAATAGGTTACACGCTGAAAAAAGTTACGGATGACTTCATTTGGATTGCGGATGAGAAACAGTACAGTACTCAGGGAGTGTTCGTCTATAAGTACCCTGCTGTTGGCAAAGATCCTTTTTCAGAAGAGAACATCATTGCAAAACGGAATGCTTTTCTTAAAGAATATGTACCTGCTACTGCAGAAAATTCCTACATGACAACAAGCGTGTTCGTGAAGCCAGGCATCAAGTTCATGAAATACCACGACCTTGACTTCGTTGAGACAAGAGGCCTTTGGGAAGTCTATAATGACTACATGGGAGGACCATTCGTTTCACACTCATTCTACAGCAAAGATGGGAAAGACATCATCGTACTAGAAGCATGGGTCTATGCTCCGAAATACGACAAGCGCCAATACATGAGACAAACGGAGTCCCTTTTGTACTCTTTTGAATGGGATAAAGAAGGAAATGTTAGCAAATAGCAGAAATAACGTCTGATTTATTTTGCAAGGTCGAAAATTATCCATATATTTGCATCCCAATTTAGCGGTTAGCCTTTTGGGAAGACCTAGTTTGGTGGGTTCGTATAACGGTTAGTACTCGGGATTTTCATTCCCGCAATAGGAGTTCGATTCTCCTACCCACTACTAATTTTAAAAAATAAAAACGATGGCAAATCACGCATCAGCAAAAAAGGCCAATCGCCAAAGCGAGAGGCGCAGATTGCATAATAAGTATTATGCAAAGACGACGAGGAACGCGATCCGCGCGATTCGTAACACAACAGACAAGAAGGCAGCCGAGGATGGCGCTCCTAAAGTCTATAAGATGATTGATAAACTCGCTAAGATTGGAGTTATCCACAAGAATAAAGCTTCAAATCTCAAAAGCGGTATTGCGGTTTACATCAACAAACTAGCATAAAGAACACAAAAGGCAGTCTCCCAAGGCTGCCTTTTAAGCCAAAGTCCGTAAGGCAATCGGGATGTAGCGCAGTTGGCTAGCGCACTACGTTCGGGACGTAGGGGTCGTCCGTTCGAGTCGGATCATCCCGACAAAGGGTTGGAACTTTCGTTCCAACTCTTTGTCGTATTACCTTCTTCCCACTTTCGTTCCTACCAGTTGTCGTATTCAGTGCTAATTGAGATGGAGAAAGTCATTTTCAAATTTTGGTAACGTGCAAAATTTGAAAATGACTTTCTCCATCTCTTAACAACTTCGAATAAAAAACCGGATTAGTCAGTATTAGGATCAATACCACGATGCCAGAAACGAGACGTAATGTCTGTCAGAGTGAAGGCGTCAGCAGAATGAGTTACTTTATATAGACGCTGATTGGTCGTTTTGGAATTAAGTGGCCCGAAAGCCTCAATGTAAGGCCCGACCTTCACATAATCAAATACCTCAAAAATTCGTTCCTCGACAGAAGTACGCCCTGAGTACAACGCAACCGCAAGACCGAGAGCCTTTGCATGATACGCCAGACGGACAAGCGTATCCGGATCTTTTCCTTCTCCTAGAAAAAGGAAGCAATTCACCCCAAAGTTGTCAGCCACCAAACGGTCAATGACCTCATTTGTCAATTCCACACCTATGTCAGTCTTCAAATAAGGAGAATGACATCCTAAACAATTACCTTGGCAGTTACTAATGTCAACCGCCAAGGTAACTCTATCAGGAATCTCCTCGATGACAACGGAGGTCATCTCAGGAACATATTTGATCATCTTTTAGCGGCCTCCTCCTTAGCCTTGGACACACCATCGTGGTTGTAGAATCTGTGCGCAGCCTCGACCTGACGCATCTCGCTGAACGATGACACACGCTTAAGATAACCAATAACACGGGTAAGATAGTCCAAATTGTGGCTTCCACACTTAGGGCAAACCTCAAGGGTGTCCTTGCTGATGTAGCCACAGTCATTGCAGACGGTGTTGCGGCAGTTGAATGTAAAGTAGTTGGTACCATAGTGCGCAGCCGTCTTGAGTAACTGACGATATTGATCTTTAGACAGGTGCTCAGCGACATTCATGTGAAGAGCCGAACCACCGTCAAGGTGTTTGACATATTCATTCCCATGGAGCTTAAACTTGTCGATCATCGAAAGGGAGTCGTCCTCCGGATTGTAGAAGTACGAACTGTACATGTTGTGCTTCGGTGAGACATAGAATCCGTCCTTCTGATCCCATTTGTAGTTCTTTCCGGAAAGATTCTCTCCTGGGACAAATTCCGTGTTGAACATCGTGTCGGAAGTCTTGTCTTTCTTGTTGGACCTGTTAATCGTCTCTAGGATAACATCTACGAACTCGTTGTACTCTGGGTTAGGGCTGATGGTCAGTCCAAGGAACTCAGCAGCGTCAGTCAAACCATTAACTCCAATTGTGAGATACTGCCTCTTCATGTCGATGAATCCTGCCTGATAGACATCCAGCATGTGAGCCGCGAGGAAGTCCTTAATGATCTCATTGAAAGCCTTTTGGTACTTGTGAACTCTTTCCGTTTCCTCTGTCACGGCAGCACGAATATATTCATAGAGCTGATTTTTGTCATAGTCAGCTCTTGTCAGCGCTTTGGAGCCATCCACTACAATTCCCTTCTTCTCAAGGAAATAGCGTCTTGTCGCCAGCTGGATGAGCCTGTTGAGATTAATGGTCATCACTGATTTAGAACCGGTTGAGACGGAAGCCGTTCCCATTGAATATTGATGGGTGGTGTGATTGTGCGACTCATCGACCTTGTCCAATTCAGTGATAGAGTTCCTCAAGCGGCAGCAGCTCGCAAGACTGTCTGGACTGTCGGACAGGTAGCAGAAGAAACTGTGCCCCTTAGACCACATCTCGGCCGTGAAGTCAGCATATTCCTTATCTACAAAATCATCTTTGCCATCGGTCAGAAGAGCCATCGTCTCGACAGGGAAAGTCAAGATATAACGATTCCTTTCCTCGTTGAACCAGTTCATGAAATGCTTTTGAAGCCATGAAAGGGTCTCCCACTTCGGCTCTGTTCCGTCAGGGAAGCGGAAATCACCGAAGACGCCACGGAAATAGCTCTCATCGAAATAGCTGATGTTCCAGAACACCGTCTGGTAGCCACGGTTGCCTGCTGGCATATTCATGGAATGGACAACTTGCTGGAAATAATTGTCAATAACCTTGACGAGGGTTCTCTTCTTGGCATTCATTTCCACAACTTCCTCTAGATGATCAAGGTAGTCATCACCATAGTCCTTGCGAATGAAATAGTCTAGGTACATCAAGAACTCTGGAGTGGCAACCGCTCCCATGAATTGGGAGGAGATTGAATATACCAGATTGATGAACTCTCCGCAGAAAGACTTTAGATCCGTTGGAGCTACAGAAACACCACCAAGCTTAATCAAGCCATCCACAAGGAAAGGGTACATTGTGATTGCGACACAGTAAGGATAGCCTGGCGTTCCGCTCTCATCATGCTTGTAAAGGACATGGCTCTCAAGATCCTTAATGTACTGGCTCGCTAAAGAGCGTCCGTAAAGGGCCTTGATCTTGTCCTTCATGATGTAGCGGTTCTGCTTGATGTTGTTCTCCTTGTAGAGTTCCTGGCCAAGGGTCACGATGTTTTTGCGGGTGACATTGGCGTTCGCATCGAACTTTGATCCGGTTGCAGCATTGGAGGCAGCGATGTAGTCACGGATGAAGTCACGCTTTTTACGAAGATCAAGACCAGCATCGAACTTCTCAATGTATGCCACGGCCACCTTCTTGTTGATTGACATCAGACTTTCTTCGACCTGGCGTCTGATCTCACGGCTGGTGATCTTGTCGTAAATGTAGAGATTCTCCGCAATTGAGACGACCACAGCCTCAGGGCATTCCTCCCCTGCCGTCTTGTAAGCCTCACGTATGCCGTTCATCAGTTTGACCTTGTCGTACTCTTCATAGGAGCCGTTGGTCTTGCGTACAGTCACATCCATATTCAGTAATTTTTATTTCTTAAGTATTGAGAAGCAGTTTTGTCGGCTACAAAGTCGGTCCGAACCCTTAACTTGGGAGTCGGACCGACTTTCACAAAGATAGCAGATAATTCGGCCTTATTGGCAAAATAATCGCTAAAGTTATTAACAATTGCGTAACTTTGTTGTTAATTCGCTACGTAACAATTGGTTAGAGGAAGATGTATTTTAGAATTACTAAAATTGACAAAACGTACATAAACCATCCAATCTTCTTGGCCCTACCTGTGCAAATGTTAAGGATGACATAAGAAACAAGGCCAAGGAGAATACCATTGGAGATTGAATATGTCATCGGCATAAGAATCATCGTCAGGAATGCAGGGATGGATTCAGAGAAATCCTCTAGTGGAATGTCTTTGATTGGACTGAGCATAAAGAGTCCCACGAAGACTAGAACAGGGCAAACAGCTGAGCCAGGGATAGCGGTGAACACTGGGGCGAAGAAGAGAGCCAAACCAAAGCAAGCAGCAACGGCAAATGCTGTAAGACCTGAACGGCCACCTTGTGCAACTCCGGAAGCACTTTCAACATAAGTAGTAACAGTGCTAGTTCCGAGGCACGCACCGGCAACTGTTCCGATAGCGTCAGCCATGAAGGCCTGATTCATACGAACAGGCTTGCCGTCCTTGTCGGTCATGTTGGCCTTTGTGGTAACACCGACTAGCGTTCCAATCGTGTCGAACATGTCCACAAACAGGAATGTGAACACAACAACGAGCATGTCTAGGCTAAAAATCTGTGACATGTCGGTGTCGAACTGGCAGAAAATAGGTGCCATGGACGGAGGAGTGTCAACAAATCCTTGGAATTGGGTGATACCCATAGGAATGCCAATGACAGCGGTCGCGATGATGCCAATCAGAAGGGCTCCAGGAACATTGAATATCACGAGAGCTCCGGTGATAACGAGTCCGATGACAGAAAGAAGTCCGGCACCGCTAGTGATGTCACCGAGATTCACGAGGGTAGCAGGATC
>ERZ808274.809-NODE-809-length-12827-cov-5.984106_pt1 | contig 12827 bp, 14 predicted proteins | sample MGYA00521277_ERZ808274 | MGnify/ENA primary metagenome ERZ808274 (study PRJEB31516, sample SAMN03275597) | gut metagenome | biome: mammalia-associated habitat; material: feces | host: Papio cynocephalus | place: Kenya | collected 2012-07-28 ... | reverse complement strand
GGGCCCATCGACTACGAGGAGATTGTGATCAACGCGAACATTATGCGAAATAATCCGAAGCTTATTCTGGTACAAGAGCCGTTCTTGTTGGACGACGAGTTGCGCGAAAAGGCGACTAAGTGGGTCGAGTGGGCTAACAAAGCTGACCCGAGCGAGTATGACTTGTTTGCAAAAGCGGAAAAGGATATCAGTAATGCTAACCATCACGATTAAAGCCAACGTCCCCGCCGCCGATGCGCAGGGCATCAAGGAGCGTATCGCAATGGACATCGAGCGATACGGCGACTGCAAGGTCGTGAGCATCACGAGCGACAGAGGGCGGGAAGAACAGCTGCGAATGAAAGGAGACAAGCTATGAGCATCAACATCAAGAAGTACACCAAGGAGCAGATGGCGAAGATGGTGGAGGAGGCGCAGGAGAAATCCACAGCGCTTGAAGCGGAAGTCGTCGAGCTGAAGAACTGCATTGACGAGAAGAATGATTTGCTTGTCGAGTATGCAAACTTAAAGGCGGAAATGCAGCGAAAGAACACCGCGTTGACCGAGCAGATCAGCCAGATGAACGGCGAGGCCATCAACAAGGCGAACGAGATCGCGAACCTGAAAGCGGACGCGGATGCGCTTCGGAACAAGCTCGCTGATACCGAGGCGGCGCTGGGACGGGCGAATGCGGACATAACGTATTGGAAATCCGAGTTGCGCATAGCGCGTAAAGAGGTAACTGACGCGCAGTGGGCGCAGATTGACGAGTATAATCGCGCCAACTACGCAGAATCCCACCCGTGGCGTAACCTGTGGGCGTGGGTGAAGAGAAAGCTCGAAATGGGATAAGTAAGGGGCAGAGCGTGGGCTCTGCCTCTTTTTTTGCGAGAAGAGGGGATTCTCTTCTCTTTTCTTTCTTTATTTATTTCTTTCTTTTCTCTTCTCTGGGGAGAGAGTGCTATACGCAGGATGTATCTATGCTGTGTATATGTTGATATACAGACAAAGGGTGGAGAGAAAGTTCTAACGCCCGTGGTGAGAAATAAAAGACGGCGTGTTACTGTACAAAAAGAAAGGCGGTGATGGCATGGCGAAAACAGGGCATCCACCAAGATACGCGACGGTCGAACAGATGCAGGCCGTCATTGACCGATACTTCGAGGACTGCAAGGGCGAGCCGATCATCGGCGATGACGGGATGCCGATCCTCGACAAGTGGGGCAAGCCGTTTATCATCAATGAGCGCCCGCCGACGGTGACGGGGCTGGCGCTTGCGCTGGGATTCACGAGCCGTCAGGCGCTGCTGAACTATCAGGCAAAGGCGGCGTTCGTTGACACGGTTTTGCGCGCGAAGGCCCGCATCGAGGCTTACGCGGAGGAACGGCTCTTCGATCGAGACGGTCAGAGAGGCGCGGAATTCAGCCTGAAATACAACTTCCGATGGGTAAATGACGAGAAAAAGGACGACGGCGGAGAGAGCGCGTGCGGCGTGGCAGAGCTGCCCGCCGTGCTGCCTGTTCCGCAGGATGCGGGAGGTGATGCGAATGGCGAAGCGTAGCGTGGTATGGAAACCGCAGCCCAAGCAGGCGCTCTTTATGAGCCGCTGGGAGGACGAGGCTCTATACGGCGGCGCAGCCGGTTAGGCGGGGGAAAATCCGACGCGCTGGTCATCGAGGCACTGCGGCAGGTAGATGTCCCGTATTACAAGGCGATCATCCTGCGAAAGACCTTCCCGCAGCTTGCCGAGCTGATTGACAAGACGCTGAACTACTACCCGCGCATTTATCCGGGCGCACGCTACAACGGCAGCAGCCACACGTGGACGTTCCCGAGCGGGGCGAAGATCATCTTCGGCTCGATGCAGTACGCAAAGGACAAGATCAAGTATCAGGGTCAAGCATATGACTTTATCGCATTCGACGAGCTGACCCACTTTACGTGGGAGGAATACAGCTACCTCTTTTCCCGCAACCGACCGAACGGGCCGGGAACGCGGGTGTATATCAGGAGCACGGCCAACCCGGGTGGAATCTGCCCCTTCGTGCAGTAATGCACGTCGAAAATTGAGGAAAAAAACTGGGAAGCTAAGGTACTGAAAAACATCTTATGGAGGATGGAACATGAAAAACGAAACTGGAAATCGATATGGGAGACTGACGGTTATCCGATACGACCATACGGACAAACGGCAAGGGGCCTATTGGCTGTGCGCCTGCGACTGCGGGTGTACGACTGTCGTGAAGGGGAACCGGCTGAGAACAGGGAAAACGAAAAGCTGCGGTTGCATAAAACGCGAAGTACAGGAGGCGTTAGGCCAAAGAACGAGGGAAACGTCGGCCATGCGCATGCGGGATTTCAATAAAATCTTTTGGACGGATAGCAACCGCGAAGCGAACCGCAGGAAGGCAACAAAACACGGGGGAACAGGAACAAGACTTTTTCGCGTGTGGGAGGGCATGAAAGAGCGCTGCAACGCTGAAAACGGAGATCATGCGAGATGGTATCACGACAAAGGGATCCGCGTGTGCGACGAATGGGAGAATGACTTTGCGGCATTCCGCGAATGGGCGGTGGCGCATGGATACTATGAGCAGAGCCCCGATACGCCACATGCACAGAGACTTTCGATCGACCGCATCGACCCGAGCAAAGGGTATTCCCCTGAAAATTGCCAATGGATATCGATTTCCCAAAATTCGATCAGAAGAAATCAGTACTATGCCAATCAGAGGTGAAGGCTCGATAAGAGCCAGCCGCAACGCATAGCGGGTGAAATAATCCCGCCACGAGGCCTCACATCCTTTAGAGGATGAAAAGATATGCTGAACTCACGGGAAACCGTGAGAGCGCAGGGATAAAAAGCCCTGCGGGTAACAAATTGGGAGTTGGGCATGGATGGGTCAAGGAACGATTCATCACGGCGGCGCGCCCGATGCAGACCATTCGAGAGGACGCGGTCGTGCGCTTCCCTGATGGGCATGAGGAACACCGGCAGAAGAGCCGCATCTTCGTGCCGAGCACGGTGTTTGACAACAAGATCCTGCTCAAGAACGATGCAAGCTATCTGACGCGCCTTGCATCGATGCCGGAGGCGGAGAAGAATGCGCTGCTTTACGGCGACTGGGACACGTTCTCGGGTCAGGTGTTTACCGAGTGGCGCAACGACAGCGAGCACTACCGCGACCGCATCAATACGCACGTCATCGCGCCGTTTCAGATCCCGAAGGAGTGGCCGGTCTGGTGCGCGATGGACTGGGGATATTCAAGGCCGTTTGCCATCGGCTGGTTTGCGGTCGACCATGACCGCAGGCTTTACCACATCCGCGAGTATTACGGCTGCACGGGCACGCCGAACGAGGGCGTGAAGATGGAGCCGACGGCGGTGGCGCGCGAGATGAAGCGCATCGAGGAAGAAGAACCGAATCTCAAGGGACGGCACATCTTTCGCGTGGGAGACCCCGCCATTTGGGGGACGCAGGGCACGGAGAGCATCGGATCGCTCTTTGAGCGCGAGCGCGTCTACTTCGAGAAGGGCGACAACGCCCGCATCGACGGCAAGATGCAGCTGCACAACCGATTCGCGTTTGATGAAAACGGCGTGCCGATGCTGTATGTCTTTGATACGTGCAAGAATTTCATCCGCACGGTGCCGAACCTAGTTTACGACGAAAAGGACGTCGAGGACGTGAACACCGAGCAGGAGGATCATTGCTACGACATGACCAGATATGTGTGCATGGAGAATCCCATTGCGGCGCGGGAGAATAAGCCGCCGAAGCCGGTCATCTATGACCCGCTGGATATCAATACGCCGAGCTACGACAGATATGCGTGGTTCCAACACAACTGACAGGAGGGAAAGACATGGCAGGAACGAGAAAATTTCCGCAGACGCAGCAGCAGGCCGATGCAACGGGCGCTGCCGCGATGCTGGGCGCAAAAGCGGAGGCCCCGCTCGTGGGCGCATTCCGCGATAGCGATGTAGCGATGAGCAGCGGCGCGGCCATCGGCAGCAAGGAGATCGGCGACGCCGTGGAGACGCTGCAAAAGTACAAGCAGGGCAAGAGCAACTTCGAGAACCGCATCATCAGTGAGGAGCGCTGGTGGAAGCTGCGGCACTGGGAGGACATCCGACGCGGGTCGAAAGACGCAGGAGACAGTCCCGAGCCTGCGAGTGCGTGGCTGTTCAACTCGATCATGAATAAGCACGCCGACGCGATGGACAACTACCCCGAGCCTGTGTGCCTGCCCCGCGAGCAGAGCGATGAGGAAAGCGCGAAGACGCTCTCGTCCGTGCTGCCGGTCATCATGGAGTACAACGAGTTTGACAGCACATACAGCTTCGAGTGGTGGGAAAAGCTCAAACACGGCGTGGCGATCTACGGCGTGTTCTGGGACAAGGAGAAAGACAACGGGCTCGGCGACATCGCCATCGAGGGCATCGACCCGCTGAATATCTTTTGGGAACCGGGTGTTGAGGACATCCAGAAGAGCCGCAACGTATTCACGGTAGCGCTTATCGACCGCGACATCATCGAGGACGAATACCCGCAGTTTGCGGACAAGCTCAGCGGCAGCAGCATCGAGACGGCGAAGTACGAGTACGATGACACGGTCGATACGAGCAACAAGGTCGCCGTGATCGACTGGTATTACCGCAAGAAAGCCGCTGACGGGCGCGCGGTGCTGCACTACGCAAAGTTCATCGACGAGGAACACATCATCTACGCCAGCGAGAACGACCCCGAGTGTGCGGAGGCGGGCTTCTACGAAGACGGCGAATATCCGTTCGTGTTCGACGTGCTGTTCCCCGAGAAGGGCACGCCCGCGGGCTTTGGTTATACGGCCATCGCAAAGGACCCGCAGCTCTACATCGACAAGCTGTGGGGCAACATCCTTGAAACGTCGATGATGGGCAGCAAGCGCCGGTATTTCGCGAGCGAAAGCCTGAACATCAACGAGGAAGAATTCCTCGACTGGCGCAAGCCGATCATCCACGTATCCGGCAGCATCGACGATACGAAGCTGCGCGAGGTGACGACGCGCCCGCTCGATTCCATCTACGCGAACATCGTGCAGATGAAGATCGACGAGATGAAAGAGACGAGTTCCAACCGCGACGTGTCGAACGGCGGTACGTCCAGCGGCGCGACGGCTGCGGCGGCGATCTCTGCATTGCAGGAGGCGGGCAACAAGGCGAGCCGCGACATGATCTCGGCGTGCTACCGCGCACAGACGAAGATCGTGAAGCTGTGCATCGAGCGCATGCGGCAGTTCTACGACGCGACGCGCACATTCCGCATTACGAATGAAATGCCCTACGAGTATGCGCAGATCGGCGCGAACGAGCTGGGCGATCAGGTGACGGGCGTGGACAGCCTCGGCAACGACCTGTTCCGCAGGCCGGTCTTTGATATCAAGATCAAGGCGCAGAAGAAGAACCCCTTCTCCCGCGCGGAACAGAACGAGCGGGCGAAGGAGCTTTATTCGCTGGGCTTCTTCTCCCCTGACAGGGCGCAGGAGAGCATGATCGCGCTCGACATGATGGACTTTGAGGGCATCGACAAGATCAAGAGCCAGGTCAACGAGGGCTCGACGCTCTATAACGTCGTACAGCAGCAGAGCGAGCAGCTGCAAAAGGCGCTCGCAGTCATCCAGCAGCTCACGGGTCAGGACATGGGGCTTGGCATGACGGGCGGAGCGCAGAGCGGCGGAAACTCGACGCGCAAGAGCGGCAGCAGCGGCGGCATTGAGAGCAGGAACGCCGACGCGCAGAGCGCACAGACGCCGTATATGCAGCAGCTCGCCGAACAGTCGAAGCCAAACATGGATTCCGGCAGCAGTGCGGTGATGCCGGGGATGTGAGGGATAAAACATGACGATGGTGCGAATCGAGCATGAGATCGGGCGCTACATGATCCTGTGTGAGGGACATTCGGCGGATGAGAAGTGCTGCAACTACATTACGGGCGTGATGTACGCCTTCGGCGGCTACGTGAAGAACATGGAATCCGAGGGAGAGTGCGAGGTCTACGGATTCGAGATCGATGAGGACGCGCCGCGCTTCCTCGTCCACTGCGGCGGCGACGAGCGCATCGAGGCGGCATTCATCGCCGCGTGCATCGGTCTCAAGCAGCTGGAAGACGCGAGGCCGGACGCAATCTGCATTTGTGCCGACGAAGAAAATTAAAAAAATTTTTCTCGCCCGTGGTGAGACGGAGGAAACCGCATGTTACGCTTTAGGCGTGTGAGTGACTTACCTCCTGTTCATACGTCCGCGAGGGAGGGACGGCGTTTCTCTTCATCTTTTCGCCGCTCCCCCCCTCCCCTGCGGGCGACGGGGAGGCGCTGCACGGCCTACACGGAGGGCTGAATATCCGCGATTTGACATGCAGGAGGGATACCATGAACCTCAAAACCACGCTTCGCGTGATCCTGAGCCTCTTTGACGGCGGCGCTGCCGCTGCGGGAGCCGCCGCCGGTGCATCGGGCGGCGCTGAGGGAGGCGCGAGCGCACAGGGCGATACCACAAAGGCAAGCTCTTCTCCCACCCGGAAGGGCAAATCGGGCGAATACGCCAACGTCGTTTTCGGCAAGCGGGAGACACCTGACGATACGGGGACCTCTTCCGGCGAGCCGAAGGGCGAGGGCGCGAAGATGCAGCAGCACGACGCCGGGGCTGCGGAAAAAGGCGGGGAAGACCTGAAAAAGGAGTTCCTTGACCTCGTAAACGGCAAGTACAAGGACGTGTACACTGCGGAGACGCAGCGCATCATCAACCGCAGATTCGGCGAAGAGAAGGCCAAAGACCAGAAGATCGCCGATTCGCAGCCTATTCTTGACGCACTGATGCGCCATTACGGCGTGACAGACGGCGACATGAGCAAGCTGCGGGCGGCTTTCGAAGGCGATGCGGCGCTGAACGGCGTGCTTTACAACGCGGAAGCGGAGAGCATGGGCATGAGCGTTGAGCAGTACCGCGAGTATGCGCGCATGCAGCAGGAAAACGAAGCGCTCAAGCGTCAGGAAGAAGACCGGCAGCGCCAGCAGAAGGCCGACGAGACCTACAACGACTGGATCCGTCAGGCTGCGGCGCTTGTGGGCACGAAGGACGCCCCTGGCGATTATCCTGACTTCGACCTCAAGCGCGAGGTCGCGGAGAATCCGCGTTTCATTGCGATGCTGCGCGCAGGTGTTCCGGTGCGAGACGCTTACGAGGTATCCCATTTAGGCGACATTCAGGCCCGCAGCGCGGCGAAAGCTGCGGCGGAGATGGAAAAGCGCGTGATGGACAACGTGCGCGCGAAAGGAATGCGCCCGAACGAGAACGGAACCACTTCCCAGCCGGGGGTCATCGTCAAGAGCGACCCGAGCAAGTTCACGAAGGCCGACCGCGAAGAGATCGCGCGGCGCGTGAGACGCGGCGAGCGCATCGTATTCTGATGCCCGCCTCATTTTACCGACTGTAAGAAGGGAGACAAAATTCCATGAAGAAGTTCAAAGACATTTTTATTCTGCCCGTCGTTCTGAACCTGTTTGAGGGTCAGACGAACGTGACGACCGACGCCGGTCTCTCGGGCGAAATGAAGACCTACTACTGCGATACCCTGATCGACAACGCCGAACCCGAGCTGGTGCATGACCGCTTCGCACAGAAGCGCAACATCCCCAAGGGCAAGGGCAAGGAGATCGAGTTCCGCAAGTATGATCCGCTGCCCAAGGCCTTGACGCCCATCACCGAAGGCGTGACGCCCAAGGGCCGCAAGCTGTCCATGACCACGCTGACCGCGCAGGTCGACCAGTACGGCGATTTCGTCGAGATCTCCGATATCCTCGACCTGACCGCCATCGACAATAACCTGCAAGAAGCGACGGTGCTGCTCGGCTCTCAGGCGGGCCGCACGCTGGACACCATCACCCGCGAGGTCATCAACGGCGGCTCCAACGTCCAGTACGGCGAGGGTCAGGTGACGGGCCGTCATCTGCTCGTCGGCGGCGAAAGCACGGGCAACCACTATTTCACGGTGCGCGCCGTCCGCAAGGCGGTTCGCTTCCTGAAAACCATGAACGCCCCGCGCTATGAGGGCTCCTACTGGGCCATCATCCACCCTGACTGCTCCTACGACATTCAGGATGACCCCGATTGGAAGCGCCCGCACGAGTACAAGGACACCAGCAACATCTATGACGATGAGATCGGCAAGATCGCGGGCGTCCGCTTCATCGAGACGACCGAAGCGAAGGTGTTCCACGCGGACGACCTGACCGAGGGCGCACGCGAGCTGACCGTCAAGAGCGCGGCGAGCAATGTGATCACCGTCAACGAGGTCATCACCGCTGCCGACGCTGCGGCTCTGGCGGGCCGTCAGGTCGTCATCGGCGGCGAGCTGCTTGAGATCGAGAGCGCGACGGCTGCCGCTAAGGGCAGCGCGACGATCACGCTGAAAGCCGCCCCTGCTACTTCCCCGACGGCATCGACCGCCATCTACCCCGGCGAGGCCGGTGCGAAGGGCCGCAACGTCTACTCCACCCTGATCATGGGCGCGGAGGCTTACGGCACGACCGAACTGACCGGCGGCGGCCTTGAGCACATCGTCAAGCCGCTCGGCTCTGCCGGTACGGCTGACCCGCTGAACCAGCGCGCGACCGTCGGTTGGAAGGCAACGAAGGTCGCCGAGCGTCTGGTCGAGGCGTATATGATTCGTGTGGAGTGCTGCTCCACGTTCGATGAGACCCCGCTGACCTAACCACCAAGGGGGCGGCTGCGAATGCCGCCCCCGACACTGAAACGGAGGAAAGACCGATGAGCGAAGCGAAAAACGCCGCTGCGGCTGCAAATGCCGCCCGCGCGGGCGAAGAGTACGTCAGCGTCCGCCTGTTCAAGGACAACGGCAAGTACAAGGATGACCTGCTGGTGTGCGTGAACGGCGAAAGCTGCCTGATCCAGCGCGGCGTGACCGTGCAGATCAAGAGAAAGTTCCTGTGGGCCATCCAGAACCAGATGAGACAGGACGCCTCGACCGCGAATCTCATTCAGACGATGAGCAGCGACTACGTCGAGAGCGCGAAGGCCCACAACGCGTAAGTGAATACGACCGCGAGACACGAAAAATGAGTTGCGACACGGCGCAGCAAGGGACGGAATAGTCGCTCTTGCTGCGCCGTTTTCCATAAGAGAGGTGACAACATGGTGATTGAAAATGCCTACGCGCTCGAAGAGATCAAGCTCGGGCGCAGAGGCGAGAATCAGGCGCGCAAGGTCGTCTTTGACGTGCTGGGGAAATGGCGCAAGGGTTACGGCGAGGGCGTGGCGAGCCTGATCGTACAGCGAAACGGCGATGCCGAGCCGTATCCCGTGACGGTGACGGAAGAGGACGGCGCGCTCGTGTGGCTGGTATCGAGCGTCGATACGGCGGTGGCCGGTGAGGGCGCGGCAGAGCTGCGCTACACCGTGGGCGATACCGTTGTGAAGAGCCAAATCTATAAGACGCGCGTGCGCGAAACGCTGGAAGACAGCGGAGAGACCCCGCCCCCCGCCTATCAGAGCTGGGTGGACGAGGTGCTGCAGGCGGCGGCGGATGCGGAGACGGCGGTGGGCAAGATGCCCTACGTCGACGAGACCACGGGCAACTGGTTCAAGTGGGACGCGAAGGCGGGCGCTTTTGCCGACACGGGCGTTGCCGCGACCGGCCCGCAGGGCGAGGTCGGCCCCAAGGGAGACACGGGCGAGCAGGGACCAAAGGGCGACACCGGCGCGACCGGCCCCAAAGGAGATACGGGTGCGACGGGTGCGCAGGGCCCCAAAGGTGAGACCGGCGACACTGGCGCGACGGGTCCCCAAGGACCGAAAGGTGATACCGGCCCGCGCGGTCCGCAGGGAGAGCAGGGCGTTCAAGGTGAGACCGGCCCCGCTGGCCCGCAGGGGGCAAAGGGAGACAAGGGCGACGCCTTCGTCTATGCCGACTTCACGGCGGAACAGCTCGCCGCGCTGACGGGCCCGCAGGGTGAGCAGGGCGAGCGAGGCCCGCAAGGCCCCAAAGGCGACACCGGTGAGACCGGCCCCCAAGGCGAACAGGGTCCGAAGGGTGACACGGGTGAGACCGGCCCAAGAGGCCCGCAGGGCGAGCAGGGCGTTCAGGGTGAACGCGGCCCGCAGGGCGAAAAAGGCGACACCGGCGCGCAGGGCCCCAAGGGCGACGCGGGCGAGACCGGCCCGCAGGGGCCCAAGGGAGACACCGGCAGCGGCTTCAAGGTGCTGGGCTACTACGGCACGAAAGCTGCGCTTGACGCTGCACAGAAGACGACCGCTTCGGCGGGCGACGCCTACGGCGTGGGCACGGCGGAGCCCTATGACATCTACATTTTCGACGGCGTTACCGGTGAGTTCGTCAACAACGGCCCCTTGCAGGGCGCGAAAGGCGATACCGGCGCGGCAGGCGCGGACGGTGCGCCGGGTAAGGACGGTTCGCAGGGCAAGGATGGCACGACGTTTATCCCGAGCGTCAGCGAAAGCGGCGACTTAAGCTGGACAAACGACGGCGGGAAAGACAATCCCGCGACGGTCAACATCAAGGGCCCACAAGGCCCTGCCGGTGCAGACGGGGCCAAGGGCGCGGACGGCCAAAAGGGCGCGGACGGTGCGAAGGGCGCGGATGGCAAGGACGGTGTGACGTTCACGCCGAGCATGAGCGAGGACGGCGACCTGTCGTGGTCGAACGACGGCGGCAGGGCCAATCCGCAGACCGTGAATCTCAAGGGCCCGAAGGGCGACACGGGAGCGACGGGGCCCGCCGGTTCTGACGGCGCAAAGGGCGATACCGGCCCCGAGGGGCCGAGAGGGCCGCAGGGAGAACAGGGTCCGCAGGGTGACACGGGCCCGCAGGGTGAGACCGGCCCCCAAGGTCCGACGGGGCCGCAGGGTGAGACCGGTCCCGCAGGTGCGGATGGCGCGAAAGGCGCGGACGGTGCAAAGGGCACGACCTTTACGCCCGCTGTGTCCGCGGCGGGAGACCTGAGCTGGACGAACGACGGCGGGCTTGCAAACCCTGCGACGGTCAACATCATGGGGCCGCAGGGCCCGCAAGGCCCACAGGGTGAGCAGGGCGAGAAAGGCGATACTGGCGCGACCGGCCCGCAGGGCCCCGCAGGCCCCGTCAATGTCCCCTCCACCACCTCCCCCATCAAGGGCGACGGCAGCGGCGGGCTGGCGGCGGCGGTGGCTGAGACGGACTACGCCTCCCCCGTGTTCATGCGCAAGGTAACGCTGACTACGGCGGGCTGGGATTCCAGCACCAAGCAGCAGAGCGTGACCGTGACGGGCGTGCTTGCCGACACGACCAAGCAGTGCATCTATCCCGCGCCGGTCGACACGAGCTATGATTCCGCGTGGAACAGCTGCGGCGTGCTGTGTGTGGCGCAGGCGGCGAACAGCCTGACGTTCCAGTGCTCGGAAGTGCCGACAAGCGCGATTGAGGTCTACGTGACGGTCATCACGCTGAGCTACAAGGGGTGAGCGGGATGATTTTTAACAGGCCGAGACGAATGAAAGAGAAAGTGAGCCTGACGTGGTATTTTAACGAAACGGTATCAATTGACAGCGCTTTCAACTACGAAACTGCGTTCACTTGCAATTTGTCGAATTTTGTGGCAATAGGCTCAGCCAGATCGTTTGCTGGTTTTACGTTTTACTTTGTGACTGGAACCTACAAAAGAACCGAAGTGTACTCGAACAACAAATGGAAAAATTCAATCTATCGCACCGTCACCTTCGACGAGGAACCCACCGGGGACCTGCTGACGTTCTTGCGGGCCAACGCAACACCCCTATAAGAAAAGCCGCCCCGAAGGGCGGCACGACACAAATTGACAAAGCACAGCGCGCATGATATCATGGTCGCGCTAACAGGAATGTGAAACAGGTTGTTCCCCCGCAAGGGGGTGACCGCATGACAGCAGCAGAAACCATTGCGTTACTTATGCTTGTTATCGCGGCTATCAAGTTAGGGCTGGACCTAAAGAAATAACCGCCACCTAAAAGGCAGCGGCGCTTTCCTCGGATTCTAAATTCGATTGGGGAACGACCGCCACCTCGCCAGTGCGTCATTCCTGTTGGCATCAATATATCATCCGCGAGCCGCTTTGTCAAGGACGACAGGGCGGCTCTTTTTGTCGCCCGGGAAAGGCTCATTGCCACGTCATGTGCAACTGGCGGTTGTTTGAAACGCAATCGCGCAGATACAGATTGATGAGGCTCTGGTATGGGATGCCGGATGCGGTCGACTGCGCCTTGAAATAGTCGACGGTGTCAGCATCGAGATTGATGGTGACCTGTTTTTTCAGCATTTTTGCGTAAGGATTTTTGCGAGGGTTCAGCTCGTCGATGTTGTACTCGTCTCTCATAAAATCACCTCCGGTCGAGATAGGTCCGCCGCTCGGCGCTGGTCGCTTTTCTGGCCGAGATAATGCGGATGACATTTTCATTGTCGCGGTAGCAATGGCTCACGATGCAGATTTGTTCGGAGCGGGCCAAACCGATGATGAGAAAGCGTTCTTCCTCGACAGAGTGGTCAGGATCGTCGAACAGGATGGCGAACTCGTCGTAAAAGACCTCCTTTGCCGCCTCGAAAGACAGGCCATGCTTCCGCTTGTTGATCTCGTTTTTGTGCGGGTCCCATTCAAACTTTAGTTCTTCCATAAGCATATTATAATTATACCGTAATTATTTGTCAAGCAACAGAAAGGAGCAACACATGAACAACATCCGAAAAGCCCTCAGATATATATATATATATTCTGACCCTATGGACTGCGGGGTGGGCGTATGATCGTCAATCCCGTGAGGTATG
>ERZ808274.806-NODE-806-length-12852-cov-7.132844_pt1 | contig 12852 bp, 13 predicted proteins | sample MGYA00521277_ERZ808274 | MGnify/ENA primary metagenome ERZ808274 (study PRJEB31516, sample SAMN03275597) | gut metagenome | biome: mammalia-associated habitat; material: feces | host: Papio cynocephalus | place: Kenya | collected 2012-07-28 ... | reverse complement strand
AGGCGGCTGTGATGATGCGGAGCTTCATGTATGCCGTTATGTCGGGCATATTATCTTCTATGCAGCGGTATGCCCAGACCATTGGGTTGTCCTCTCCCAGCTCTCGGCAAGCATCCTCAAAAGTCTTGATGCGCTCTGTGACAGGGCGGTTGTCTTTCTCTTCCTCGCCAAGATGAAGGTCGGGAAATAAAGTGACTAACAGGGTTCTTTCGCTCTCTGTGGCTGTTCTGTATGCAGCCTTGATGTTCTTTACGTCAATCTCCATAATCTTTTATTTTGAGGGTTGTTTTGATGTTGTGTTACTCTGTGTGATGATTTCTCCTATGGCTTCATCAACCACTTCAGCTTCCTGTGCTTGGTCAGAGCCGACCGCCTGTGTCATTGCCGCTGCGACCTTGCTCTGTTTGGCTTCCACAGCCTTACGAGCCTTGTCTGCGATGCTCTTGCTGTCAGCGGTGTGCGCCTTGAATGTCTCTTGAATGGTGGTTGTTCCCTCCTTAATTGCATTGGCGAGACCTCGGAGTTCAAATACAATCTGATTGTCAATCTGTTCTATTGACTTCACTCCGCAATAGGTCAGCAACTCTGATTGTGTCACTCCTATCTGCGTGAAGTAGCCGACCATCCTCTGCCTGCGTGTCTCCAGGTCTATGGACTTGCCGAGGGCGACCTCCCGTATCTCGTTGATGACCTTTTTCGTCACCGCCTTCGGCACGACTTTCAGGACTGCGTTGCGGAATGCGATGGCCGATGCCGCGTTGCCCGTTACCACCTGCATGTCCTCGCTGTACGTCTTGCCGTTGCGGTCTGTGATTTTGCGCTTCACCTCCACGCTGACGGCAAGGTTGGTCTCGAGGTCATGGCAGATGCCCTGGCAGGTGATGGTGCGCCCGTCATTGCCTATGATGCGGCTCTGTACCCGGAGGTTGCCCCACGCCCCCGCGATGATTTCGGCAAGGCGCACGCTGATGCCCTCTATCACGCTCGCGTCATTGCCCTTCCCCCTGCGCAGGGCATAGAAGCAGTCCTCTGCCGTCTCCATGTCCATCGTGGCATAGGTCTTGATTTGGTTCAGCACTCTGGACAAGTCCCTCGGGTACTGCTTGGCGGTGGCAATCTGGATGTCCACCTCTGCCCGGTTGATGGCTGTCAGCATGTCAGCCTGTCTCACTTCGATGATTTCTTCCATTTTCTTTATTTTTTATTTGTCAGTATTCTTCAACCCTGAGCGGGGTTGACGTTATTATTCTGTACCACTCTCTGCCGCCCTCTCTCTTCGGGTGCATGGATATGTGGAATGTCGCCCTGTCGGCCTTGATTTCCCCGCATATCCTGTCAACCACGGCCTTGTTCTGGACTCTCATTTGAACCACGTGTCCGTTTTTCGTTGATGGTCTAAGGAGACTTCCATTCTTCATATTGTCGGTGTCGCCAAAAGCGAAAAACCAAGCATTGGTATCGCTGTCTTGGGCAAAGAGCATCCTCATGTTACCCTCCATTCCCAAATCACGAATTGTGCAAACATTGAATGAGAAATAAGAGTATTTCTTATTGATGCTACACAGGCGCATCTTTGATACCATGCCACAGGGCTGTGGCTTTGTTCTTTCGTATATCTTCATTCCCATAACCTGTGATGATTAAGCGTATGCGAAACACTCTCGCACATCGCTGTTAATACTTTCTATACTTGCTTTCACTCGCTTATATCCCATACCCGACATTGCGCTGATGTCTGCATAACTCATATCTCGGAGGGATCTGCTCTCCCAAATCAACACATACATAGGAGAGTAGTTGCGCTTAACGTGCTGCCTTATCTCACTGACAAGTAGCCCTCTGTCTTGCTGTATTTCGGGTTCAGCCATTGGTTCGGGTGCTCTGTCTGGCAACTGATTGAAAAACAGGCTGTCGGGGTTGTAAACCGCAAAGGCTTCGCTAACGTGCCGTTTGCTTATCTTCTTATACGCTTGACAGAATGCCGTGCTGAAACTCTCATCAGTGAGAGCCGACCGAACACTGATATAAGCATCGTGAAAAGCGTCCTCATCAAAAGCCCCTGTCACAGACAGGCGTTCACGCAGTCGCTTGTATTCCTTGGTTATCCAAGCGTCAAATCTTGCTGTTAGTTCTGTTACGCTCATATCGCCTATATTTTATGGGTTACGATGTAAGTTGTTGCTCTCTGATTGATTTCGTTTTCAGTCAGCACCTTATGCTCTGTTAGCCAACTTTCCAACTCTGACTTCTTGAAAAGCAACTTCGCATTCTTCTTGAAGTGCGGTATCTGCTTGGTTGAAGTCAGACGGTAAAGGTGCTTCACGGAGAAGCCTGTAAAGGTGGCGGCTTCTTTCACGTCAAGTATTGGCTTGGTGTTAATCAGAGCCAACTGCTCGATGCGGTCAAGCCTTTCTGTGATTGCTGTAAATTCATCGTTGCTCATACCTAACCTCCTAATCTTCTTTACATTCTGGGAGCAAGCCTTTCTTTTCGAGCACTTGCCCAAGTTTGAAACACGAGACAAACAGAGCCATTCCAATAGTCTTTATGACTATCCATTTTAGGAAAGGCATAGGGTTGTTTATGTCATCTTCACCTGCCATCATCAGAAAGCCGATGAATGCTATCATAAACAGGGCAGCAAGGCATGACCACTGCTTGATAGTCCCTTTGGGAAAAATATCTTTCAGTTCGTTCATGGCTAACCCTCCTTCTTGTTTTGGTCAGCGAGCCGTTTTGCGACCCTCTGTCTGATAACATAGATTGTTCCTTGGCTGTGTATTCCGTACTTCTGCATAAGGTATTCGGTTACACGAGTTTTGCTCTGACCCTCAATAGCGGTCATGGCGCACCAATCGTTGTAAATTGCGAGGTCGCGTGCTTCACGTGCCTCGGCACATTCTGTTTTCAATATTGCTGCTGTCATATTTGAATGTATTTATTTTAGTTCTTCTTCGTGATAGCCCAAGACGATGCCCCCGAACTGCTCGCCTGTAAATACAAGTGTCGGGGTGTTGCATTTGGCAGACAGGCAATGTGCGACCATAAAACCTACGCTTCGCCATTCGGCTTTGAGGTCGTCAAGTGTCTTGAACCCAAATCGGTCATTAGAGTTTTTTCCATACAAAAAGTTAGACTATATCATGTTATACTCTTGTTATAGTATCTGCATGCTAACATAATACGTGACTTTTGCTCTATTTTGAGACAAAATGGAAGCGAAATTTTCTAATGACCGATTTGGGTTGAACCATACACCCTGTGCAGAGAAATCGTCCTGTAACAGATATTCTCCTGTTTGGCGGTCATCGTGTATGATGTGGGCGATTGTGATGCCCTGTGATGATGGGGCTTTGATAGATGCTATTCTTTTCATATCGCATTTTTTTTATAATTTACTTATCGGTTTATTTCCGAATTTAATTATTATTTTATATCTTTGTTCGGTTATTAAACCGTAACTGATGACAAAGATAAAACTATAATTCTGAATAATCATAATAATAGTTTTGTTTTCATCTGTTATTTAAGATAATTTAAGAAATAAACAGAACGATAGTATGTTAGAGGAACGCATTAAAATGCTCCTGACAGAGCAAAACAAAAAGCTCAAAGACCTGTGCGCTTACATCGAAATGACCGACACCGCTGTCCGCAAGATGTATGCAAGGGATAGTTGCGAGATGAGCACATTAAAGAAGATAGCCAATTTCTTCAATGTCAGCCCATGTTTCTTCTTTGAGGACGCTGACAACCGCTCGGTTCACGCCACTCATAACAGCATAGCGGTGGGTGGCAACGCTAACGATGTTAACTCGTTTCGTGCCATTCAAGAAATGATTAACGAGGTGGCTGCTCAGCGCAAGATGACAGAGAAAGCGTTAGAGCAAGTGGAGCGACTTGTCGGTGTGATTGATAAGTTAAGTAATCAGAACTAAAGTTTGATAATGCAGAGTGTTTCCATCGCTCTCTGATATAATCTATTTAGTAGATAATGGAACAAAATAAAAAAGGACGAAGCAAACGGCTTGCGACCAAGTTAGAATACGAAATTCTTGTTTTGTTGAATGAGAATGGAGGGGAAATGCGGTCGGCTGATATTGAAACGAATATAGAGAAAAGACTGACCTTTGACGATTGGGAAAGTCATGAATACGAGAGCGGCGGCATTCGTTGGCTCTCTTATATGCACTTCTATTCAATAGACCTTGTAAAGGCTGGGTTTATCGTAAAAAACAAAGGTAGGTGGTTCCTTACGGATGACGGGAAGGATGCTCTATCCAAGCATAATGCAGAGGAGTTATACGATGTCGCGCATCAAGCATATCTCGATTGGTCAAAGAAACAGGAAGATGTAACAGGCACGGTCAGAGCGGAAAATACAGACGATGCGGAGATAAATCGCTTTGCCGACATCAAGGCACAGGCTGATGATGATTTGATGAACTATATCCACTCACGGACACCGTATGAGTTTCAAGATATGGTTGCAGCCCTGCTTCGGGCAATGGGATATTATACGCCTTTCATCGCCCCAAAGGGTAAGGACGGAGGTGTTGATATAATCGCATACAGCGACCCTCTCGGTGCAACCAAACCGATACTCAAAGTTCAAGTAAAACATTACAATCTGAATAACCCTGTGTCGGTTGATGTTATAAGAAGCATCTTCGGAGTGGCAAAAGACGATGTCGCAATTGTGGTTACTTCGGGACGCTTTGTTGAACCTGCAAGACAGGAAGCACGACAATTCAATGTGCGACTTATTGATGGGTATGAGTTCTCTGAACTTTGGATTAAGTACTTCAATAAGATGTCAGAAGATGACAAGGCGAGAATGCCAATAGAACCTATATACTTTATTAAAAGAGAAGAACAATGAACGAAAGGCTTTTAGAAATAATCAGATATAAGACAGGCGGAAGGCAGAATGCTTTTGCCGGACTGATGGGGTGGTCGCCCCAATACCTTGCCAAACTATTAAAGGGGGAGAGTTTCGGGCTGCAGCCTGTGCTGGCCATCCTGTCTGCGTTTCCCGAAATCAATGCCCGGTGGTTTCTGCTCGGGCAAGGCTCAATGTTGGAAGTCGGTATGATGTTCGACCTCCAAAGACAGGCGATGTCGCGCATCCAGTCCTTGCTTGACCTTGACAGGTATGTCCCTGTGATGACGGGCGAGGAGGTGAGGGAGTTCGGGGAGGCGATAAAGAGTGGCCGTTACCCCAATTTCAGCCCCGACACGCTCTCTGGTTTACAGAAGCGATTGGCAGAGCGCACAGAGAATAAAAACGCCAAATTCGCCCAAGCAACGGCAAAATCTGAAAGCCTGTGCAGGCAGAGGCCACCCAAAGGATAATCAAGCGGTTCTTCCAGACTTTGGACTTCCATCTTGCAGAGGATTTCGGCATCGCGCAAATTGGCTTCTGACGGGCAAGGGCAATATGTTTGTCAATAAAGACACGAAAAGCGCACAGACAGCCGAATAACGACCCTGTGCGCTCTGATTTACTTGTCGTCTTTGTCTGATGACTGATTGACAGACAGCGTGACGTGTGGTATCATCGTCACTGCCGCCTGTTTCTTCTTGTCCAGGATGTGGGCGTAGACCTCGGTGGTGGCAAGTTCCTTGTGGCCGAGCAATTTCTGCACCGTGTAGATGTCCGCCCCGAGGTCAAGCATCAGCACCGCGAACGTGTGCCGCCCCGAATGGAACGTTACCGGCTTTGTGACGCCGCACCGCATGGCCCACGCCTTCAGCTCGGCCAGCAGGCATGCGGAGTAATGGAAACCCCGGAACACCAGGTCTCCACCCCCGCCCCTCTGACCGAGGTATGGCACGGCTTCTGGACTTATGTCCAGGTATTCCTGCCCGCCTGTCTTTTTCTGCTTGAAGATGATGCGGGTGAAGTCGCCCTCCTGCCTGACCTCAGACCAGCGCATCTTCTCAATGTCGCTCTTCCGCAAGCCTGTCAGACAGGAGAACAGGAACGCCCGTTTCAATACAGGGTTTCGGCATTCGCCCCCCGCCATTGCCCTGACCTCTTCTATCGTGAGATATACACGTTCCTGTTCTTCGGTCTTGAACCCCTCAACACCCCGCAGGGGGTTGTGCGGTATTATCCTGTCCTCGAATGCCTGGTTGATGCAGGCGCGCACCTTGTTGAAATAACTGACCTTGCTGTTCTGCGAGAGCGGTTTTAGGTCATAGTCGGTTGTTATGTGCTTGCGCTTGTCCTTAACTCTTGCCGTGTGGTCAAGGTAGTCTTTGAAGCCCTGCACCCATTCGGGCGTCACCTCCCGGAATGTCATGTCGGGTCGGCAATACCTTTCGAGGTGCTTTAGCGCGCTCCACCAATTCCCCCAATTGCCATGCGAACCCTCCGTTTTATGCCGTTGCCCGCACAGGTGGCGGTAATAGTCAAGGAAGTTGGTATCAAGTTTATACTCGCTCTCGAAACCGAACTTGCCGTTCTGGACTTCAACCACCCGCTTTGCCTTGATTGCTTCGGCAAGGCGGAGCGTCTGCCTGTTCCTCTCCTTGTCCTTCCTGCCCGTCTCCGGAACGAGATAGAGTTTGAGGTACTCATAGGAGCGTCTGCCGTCAAGATAGATGTCAAGGTACAGGGAGGTGTTCCCCGATACCATCTTGCGCTTTCTTAGTCTGACTGGTTCTTTTGCACCTGCCATATGTTATTTTGTTGCTGATGAATTAACGAGCAACAAAATAACAACAAAATAACGACAAAGCCAAAGGTAAGACTGCAAAAATGGAGTCATGAAGTGGTGTTCGCTACATATATGATAATCAGAGCGGTTTTTTGCAGTCTTTACCCTGCCTTTGCCCTGCGCTTCACTTTCCAAAAAACCGCCTCACTTGCCCACGCAGAACTTGCTGAAGATGGATTGTAGGACATCTTCTGAGGCAATGGCGGTGCCAGTGATTTCGGCAAGGTGGCGGATGCAGTCACGCAGGTCCTGTGCCACGAGGTCAGAGGGGACAGCATGCCCGATGCCTTCTATCACACGGCAGATGGACTCCTGGGCTTTGGACAACGCCTGGTAATGGCGCACATTGGAGACTATGGTCTCGTTCTCTTGTATCTCGGGGATGGCCGCCTCACGCACAAGGGCTTCCTTGAGCAAGGGCATCCCGTCGCCTGTTATGGCCGAGATGTGGAACTGCATGCCCACGTTGCGCTTGTGGTAGAGGAAGGACGAACTGGGCAGTGAGGTGTCACACTTGTTGATGACCCGGAGCACCTTCTGGTCAGCACGGAAGCGCACGTCGGGGAATGGCACGCCATCCTCGGTGAGCAGGATGACGATACGCGCGCGCCCGGCGGCCTTGAGCGTGCGCTCGATGCCCAGTTTCTCTATCTGGTCGCGCGTCTTGCGGATGCCCGCCGTGTCGATGAAGCGGAATGTGATGCCCTGTATCTGCACCACGTCCTCTATCAGGTCGCGCGTGGTGCCCTGTATGTTGGACACGATGGCCTTCTCGTCCCCCAGCAGGTTGTTGAGCAGGGTGCTCTTGCCCACGTTGGGCGCGCCTATGATGGCCACGGGCACCCCGGTCTTCAGCGCGTTGCCCGTCTGGAAAGAGTCGGTGAGCGACTTGATGCGGTCTCTTACCTCGATGGCCGCGCTTGTGAGTTCGTCCCGGTTGGCAAACTCCACTTCCTGGTCGGCGAAGTCCAGTTCCAGTTCCAGCAGCGAGGCCAGGTGCAGCAGTTTGCTGTTGAGGCGGTTCAGTTCTCCGCTGAAGTGTCCGCGCATCTGGCTCATGGCCATCTGGTGTGTGGCCTTGTTGGTGGAGGCGATGAGGTCGGCCACGGCCTCGGCCTGTGACAGGTCTATCTTCCCGTTGAGGAAGGCGCGCTGGGTGAACTCCCCCGGCAAGGCTTGCCTTGCCCCTTTCTCTATCAGGAGTTCCAGGATGCCCTGGATGATATATGGGCTTCCGTGGCAACTGATTTCCGTGCTGTCTTCGCCCGTATAGCTGTGCGGTGCCCTGAACAGGGACACCAGTACGTCGTCCACGTCGCCAGCCCCGTTGCTTATCTTTCCATAGTGCAGGGTGTGCGAGGGCTTGCCCTCCAGGCTTTGGCTGAACACCGACCCGGTGATGGCGATGGCGTCTTGCCCGCTTACTCTTATTGTTGCAATGGCTCCGCCTGGTGCTGTGGCCAGGGCGCATATTGTGTCTTTCTCGTTCATTATGTTCTGTTTTGTGGTTCTGATGTGGTTCTTCGGTCTTGCTGTCATGCGGTTCTGGGAGTTGTGCCTCGTTATGATTTTGTGTGCTTGCACAATCTCCGTATAAGCGCGGGAGCGTGTGTTTGCCCCGGGGCTGCTCATCCTTCCCCGTAGTTTGTCTCGTGTGACAGCATCCTGTAGGCTATGATGGCCTCGCGTGTCTTTCTCTGTCCGTAGCGTATGATGCGTTCCGCCTGGTCATAGTCGGCGTCAAACCTGTTGACAGGAATCTCCACCAGGATGTCAGGCTTCTGCCTTTCCAGTGCCAGTTGGCTCAGTTGCACGATGGACATGGAGAAGGCGTCGGCCAGTAGGCTGATGTGGTTGTTCTCCAGCCCCTGCATGCTGGGCAGGTACCTTTGCAGCCCCTTTTCCCGTTCGGCGAGCAGGATTCTCTCGGCCCTTTCTCTCACCGCCTCTATCTGGCTTGACGCGGGCGCGTTCACGTTCACGGCCACCAGCAGGTCTCCCTCGTGCCGCTTCACGCGGTTGAGCGGCAGCGGGTTCACCAGTCCTCCGTCCATCAGGACGCGCCCATCGTCCATTACGGGCTTGAAGAGGGACGGCAGCGAGATGGACGCGCGTATGGCCTCGTACAGGCTTCCGTGGTCAAACACCACTTCCCTCTGGTTCTTGATGTCGGCGGCCACCGCGCAGTAGGGGACAGGCAGGTGCTCGATGCGCACATCGGGCACTATCTGTCTCATGGCGTCCAGCACCCTGTCGGCATTGGCCAGGTGTGTGCGGCTCAGCGTGATGTCGGCCAGTGAGAGCACTTGCCACTTGGTGAGTGTCTTCAGCCATCTGCTCACCTCATGCAGGTGGCCTGCTGCATACATCCCTCCCACCAGCGCGCCCATGGATGTTCCTGCCACAGAGGTGACCTTGATTCCCTGGTGCTCCAGTTCCTCAATGGCTCCTATGTGGGCGTAGCCCCGGGCTCCCCCGCTTGAGAGCACCAGTGCCGCCTGCCTTTTCCTTCTGTGAATCATGCGATGCTTGTGAGATTCTTGCCGTGTGGCTGTCTTGTGACAAGCCGGGGTCGTGTCAGCAGTCCTGCAGCAGAATATTTTCCACGGCGGCGGCCACCCCGTCCTCGTCGTTGCCCAGGGTCACGTGATCGGCAGCCTCCCGCACTTCCTTCTGTGCATTGGCCATGGCCACCCCCATTCCCGCATAGCGTATCATCCCCAGGTCATTGTATCCGTCGCCGCAGGCCATCAAGTCCCCACGGCAGTGGCCCATCCTCTTCAGTAGCGTGTCCAGGCAGCCGGCCTTGTCGATGCCCAGGGGCAGCAGCTCCAGGAAGAAGGGCTCGCTGCGGTACACGCTCATCCGTCCCTCCATGTGGCCGGCAATTTCCCGCTCCAGCACAGCCAGTCTCGCGGGGTCGCCCACGATGAGGAACTTCGGTTCGGGAAAATTTATCTCCTCCAGGAAGTTGCCCACCTTGCGCAGCCCCATGCCGTTGAGCCGTGCCTCGTAGCGCACATACTCGTCCCCGGTGTCCTCGCAGGCGATGTCGTCGCCCAGGTAACTCAGAATATTGAAACCGCCCGCCTTTGCCTTGGAGTAGAGGTAGGGATATAGACTCATGTCCAGCACGCGCTGCATGACGGTCTCGCCTGTGGAGCAATCGATGACCGCCCCTCCGTTGAAGGCCAGGATGTATCCGCCATATTTCCGCAGTTCCAGCTGTTCGGCGATGGGCTTGATGCCAAAGGGCGGGCGTCCGCTCGCCAGGACAATCTTCAGCCCCTGTGCCTGTGCCCGCAGGAGTGTCTCGCGTGTGCGGGGTGTCATCACCTTCTTGCTGTTGGTCAGCGTGCCGTCCAGATCCAGTGCCAAGACCTTGTATCTTAGTGCCATTCTCCTTGTGTGTGTTGTAACGATGTGCAAAATTAAGCATTTTCAGCGAAAATCTCCTGCCTGTTGCCTGTCTGTGCCGCATGGAATGTACATCTGGGGGTGGGGGAGTTCCTGCTCCAGGGGCAGGATGCTGGTGCATGCGGGAGAGAAGTCCGCCTTTCCACAATGAACTTACCCGGACTGCAGTCCAAGCATGCTTGGACTGCAGTCCGGGTAATGTTGGACGGGATTCCGGACTGGCATAAACTGCAAGGCAATAAGGCTTGCTCTGGGAGTCCATGAGTCCAGCCTTTCTTTGATGAAGCACAAGTCCCTATCTCCTCAGCACAGGCATCCCGTCCTCAAACGTGATGGGAATCCACAGGTGACGGCTCTCGCTCAGGTGGCCGGGATTCCAGATGTCGGCCATGAACACATAGTCTGCTCCCCGGAACAGCCGCTTCTCGGCTTTCGACTCTACCTTGTATATATAGGTTCCCTGCGCGCCAAAAGTCTTGTCGGCCCCATCCCCCCTGCATGGATTGGGCAGTTGTTCCCAGGGGCCGAAGATATTCTTTGCCCGGAACATGCGCGCTGCATTGGGCGCCCAGCCCGTGCATCCGCTGGTGATCATCCAGTAGGTGCCATCCTGCTTGAAGATGGTGGGAGCCTCGTTCATGCCTCCCGCAGCCACACGCACATAGGAGCCATTGTGCTCCAGGTAGTCATCCGTAAGCTGGGCTATCTGTATTGTGAGATTGTCTTCGGAGGAGTAGATGTGGTAAGCCTTGCCGTCATCGTCCACAAAGACGGTCATGTCGCGCGCCATCTGTCCGCCCTGCAGGTCGCGCATGGTGAACATGCCTCGCTCTATCTGCCTGCGCCACTCTGGTGTCCACCATTTCCTGGTTTCTGGCGCATGCAGGTGCTGGCGCAGGTCGGTGCTGTCGGTCTGTGCAAACCCTATGGGGTATCTGCCCGCGTTGACACGGCCCGACCGGATGAAGCGGAAGGGCCCAAGCGGGCTGTCGCCCACAGCCACTGCCGCGCGTGCAGCCCCATAGCCCTGTCCCTTCAGCTCCAGGTGCATCCACATGACGAATTTCCCGCTAAGCGCATTGTACAGCACTTTAGGCCGCTCAATGATGCAGCCGCCCTCGATGTCGCTGCCTGGCTCGTTGCTTACGGGCAGCACCAGGCCGTGATTGGTCCAGTCGCGCAAGTTCTTCGAGGTGAGGCAACTCACCCCAAGCGAACTGTAAGGTTTGCCATCCACCGAGCGGCTCTCACCATACCAGTAGTAGGTGCCTTTATGATGGATGATGTTGCCCCCATGGGCATTGATGTGCTTGCCCGTGTTGTCTTTCCATAATCCCCCGTCCATGGGAGCCGCCATGCTCACGTCGGGCTTTCCAAATGCTTTCACAAGCCGCTTGTACTCCTTGGACGAAATCTGGATTACCGTACCGTGGCGCGGAGTGAATGCCCCCGATGTCCTGGTATCGGACGCCCAGTGGAATGAACGCAGGTCGTCAGAGCGTGTGAACTGGTAATGTCCTGCCGTGTAGCAGTCGTACATCAGGCACCAGCCACCACTTGTGAGAGGGAACACGCCGGCGCCCTCCACATTGTCCTTGGTCTGCTCGCAGAAGCCGTCGAGCAGTGTCCATGACCGTGGATCGTGCAGGTCGCGGAACACATATTGGCGTATGCCCTTGTGCGCCCCGTCCTGCTCGGTCTTGAAGAAGAGGTGGTACTCACCGTCATTGTCCCGCACGATGTCTGCGTCAATGGCAGGGGCGTGGAAGTCGAAAAGCACTTGCGGGTTGCCTTCCAGGTCGGTGAAGTCAGCATTGGCGTAGGCCCAATACACCCGGTCATAGGGGATGCTGCCGTCATTGCTGAGCAGCGAGAAATACACCATGTACCTGCCAGCCTGCTCATCGTAGATGGTTTGCGGAGCCCATACGCGTGTGACATTGGCAAAGTGCGTGCCGGCATACTTCTGCGGGAAGTGTACCGTGTGGTGCTGCCAGTGTATGAGGTCGCGTGACTTCAAGAGCACGATACCCCTGTTGCTGTCCCAGCCCATGGAGGAGCGCATGTCGGTGGCTACCATCAGAAACTCGCCGCCTGGCGTGCGCAGGATATGAGGGTCACGCACACATCCCGTGCGTGCAATGGAGTCGGAGGCCAGCACGGGTTTCCCGCCATTGAGCGGGGAGTAGCAGAAGCCGTCATCGCTCACGGCATACATGATTTGCTCCTGCTCGGGATTGTTGCCGGTGAAGTAGGCAAAGAGGTACTTGCCTCTGGCACTGGTCACCAGTGCTGCCGCAAGCAGCACTGCGATTGTCAGCGGGCGTTTGGAAAGCATTCCGTTTGATTTCTTAAAGGTGTTCCTGTATTCTTTTCTGTCATTCACTTGTCAGTCTTCTGATGGTGTCAGCCTCAAGTCCAGTGGCCGCAGCTATCATCTCTATGCTTGCCCCAATGGAAACCATGCGACGTACCGTGTTGGCTCTCTCCTGTTCTACACCTTCGGCACGTCCTTCGGCACGTCCTTCGGCACGTCCTTCGGCCAGTCCTTTCTCCCGTCCTTCGGCCAGTCCTTTCTCCCGTCCTTCGGCCAGTCCTCTCTCTCGTCCTTCGGCCAGTCCTCTCTCTCGTCCTTCATTCAGTCCATCCTCTCTTGCGCCTTCCAGTACCGACAGGGTGTCGCGGTACTTCCTGAGTCCCTCGTCATACT
>ERZ808274.787-NODE-787-length-13223-cov-12.740128_pt1 | contig 13223 bp, 15 predicted proteins | sample MGYA00521277_ERZ808274 | MGnify/ENA primary metagenome ERZ808274 (study PRJEB31516, sample SAMN03275597) | gut metagenome | biome: mammalia-associated habitat; material: feces | host: Papio cynocephalus | place: Kenya | collected 2012-07-28 ... | reverse complement strand
ATAAACACTTATTAGAATAATTAAAAGCAGGTCCCGTATTGAGATCTGCTTTAGTTTTGTTATAATTCTTGTACTGCATCTGAAAAAGTTTTTACTACACTAGATTCAATTTCGGTAGATGAAAGTGCAAAAGCGGAATTAGATAAGCTAAATGACTTAAGTGTAATGGCATCATTCGATGTTTTATTGAATCCGTATAATGGGTAATATATTGATGACTTTGATAAATAACCAGTACATCCTACAATAGGGCCAAGATAAGTTAAAGAGTTTAGGAAATCATCATAAGAATCATATTTTGGTGTTGAAGTAGTAATATATATATTTGCTGAACCCCAACTTGCCGTAAGTCGTATTGCGTGTGAGTAAGTAGTGGTTGAATGAAGTTTTATACCAATTATATTTATAGGAACACCATAATCATTATTGCCTGAACCATTATATCTACCAGCTGATATGTGAATTGTTGTGGCATCTACATATTTATAATCACGACCCCATTTATTATTAAATTCTGAGTGGATTATTAAGTATGAATATGATTTAAAGTTTGATACATTAGTAAATCCAGTGAAGTAATTAGTGTCAGATTTTGAAACTTTTTGGGTAAATATTAAATAATCATAATCATCTATAGAGCCATTTATATTTATATCTTGTTCTATAAAGGCTGCTGTTGGGTTTGAGTTTGTCCATAATACATCCTGAGATACATTTAATGGGCTGCTACTTCCACCTCCTTGTACTACTATGTTGCCATCACCGATAATTGATTCACCATTAATTGTTTTATAAGATGATGGTACTTGTGTTGTTGTTAATGTCCAAGCAAGTGTATTTAAGGTTATGCTGATACATTTTACTGTTGTTGTTTGTGTTGTATCAAGGCCGCAATGTGTATAAACTAAATAACCATTAACAGTGCTGCGATCCATTGGGTAATATTGTTCGTTATTAAATATGATAAAGTTTAAGTTGCCGTTTTGGAGTAAGTCTAATTGCGCCTGGGTTAATGTGCCGCTAATAGATGATTCTGGGACTGTATCATTTAAGTTTAAGTAGGCAATGGTGTTTTGTTTTGTATCTAGGTCGAATATTGAAATGTAGTTGCCGCCGCTAGTACAATAAGTGCCTACATTGAGTGGTCCTATATTTGTCCATACTGCTTCTTCACTATTGCTGCCCACTTGTATATATAGGTCTTCATCGGCGCCTACTAAATATGCATTTGTTAAATCGTGTAATGTTTCTGGATCTGGTAGTTGTGATTCATTATCTAATTTGCCCGCGATATTAATAAAACCACCACTATCTCCTCTTGGTCCTTGTTCTCCTCTTGGTCCTTGTGGTCCTTGTATGCCGGCTGGTCCTTGTAATCCTTGTGGTCCTCTATCGCCTTTTTCACCTTTACCTGTTGGACCTTGAATACCTTGCGGACCTTGTATACCTTGCGGACCTGATAATGGAAATTGACCTATGACAGTCCATTCATTAGTAACAAAAGCAAAATATGTATATGGCCAATTAGTTCCTACACCATAGCAATCTCCTTCAGTGGCGGTTTCTGGTAAATCTTCTTGTGCCGATACAAAGCCCTTTAATGTAACGCCAATATCTCCTAATTGTTTATATAAGTCTATGCGCGCAATGTCATTTTTGTTGCGTTCTACTTGGCATTGTAAGTTTAAATATTCTTTGCCGTTAATTATCATTTTTCTCCTCCTGATTTTTGTTTTCTTGTTCTATATAGTTAGCGTAATCATAATATTCAGTAGTATAATAGAGTTCTGTTTTGCGCATTTGTATTACTCCCATTACTATTGTTATTACTACTGAAAATGTTGTCGCAATTAATATCATATAGTCGTAATTAAGTATGGCGCTACCTATAACAAATAAAGAAGCAACTGTTGTTAATGCCAGACTAATGCCCTTTGTAGTATAGGTTTGCCCCAAATATTTTGATTCACTTCTAGGTTTATATTCTTTTGGACGATGGCGCTGTAATATTTCATTGGCCTTTTTAAAGTTTGGGCTGTCCTTAATGTTTACCTTTGCTTGTTGAATAAATGAAGTAAATATTGTTAAGTTCATTATTATTACTAGCGCTCTTTCTATAATATATATGGTCCAGCCTATTTTAGTAGTAGGAAAACACTCTTCTATTGAAATGCTGCTGCCGCTACCTATTAATGGGAATACTATTATTGTTAATGATGATATGGCCGCGATGATAATGTAGTAGGTGAATTGGCGCAGTTGTTCTTTAATTGTTTTAGTTTCCATAGTTATTAGCTCCTCTTATCTATTTCTTTATTAATTGTGTATAGATTTTTAAACTTATGATATAATGGGACTGCTACGAATTCATCAAGTGCCGTTGTAATTGCCATAATAAATATAAGTGAAGTAATGTGCCCCAGTGCCGCGTAAATTCCAGCCAATAGTATAAAGGTAGTACAACGAATTCTGTGTTTAAAGATTAGGTTTATAAGTGTAAAGATTAAGACAGTAATAAGTGTTACTCCTAGTGTTACTGCTTTTGCGGCTGGTGCGTTAATAAGTCCAATAATTGAATACACAAGGAGCGGCCCCAATGTAAGTAAGAAACTAATGAAGCCGCATACCCTTGTTAGTGCTTTATATTTATGTGTTTGTTTATCCATAGACTATTTCCTCTTTATCTTATCTATTTTATCTATAAGTTCTTGTAGTTGAAGTTTTAATGAAGCATTGTCGTTTGTGAGTTTAGTTACTTCAGAAGTGAGTTCATTTAGTTTTGCTTGTTTTTCTTCGTTTGATGATTTATTGTCGCGCGCAATTTCTCCAATGTATGTTACTATTTTTAAGAATGCTACTATGAAACCTATTACTGTTGTTACAAGTGGCGCGTAGTTAATAATTAAGTTTTCTATAAATGTTAAATCCATTTTAATCCTCCTCAATGTCATTTTCATAATAAAGTGGTAATTGCGGACTTACTACTCTATTAAATAAGCGGCCAAACTTTTTAATGAAATCTTCTGTTACATCTTTTTCAAGTAAGGCCATTAATCCTGCGTATGCTTCTAGTTTTGATTTCTTTTGTTTAGTTACATATTGATCATCTATTGTTGGTAGTTCATCAAGTGTTGCAGTTGTTGGTTTAGTGCCTGGGTTATATGAGTGATTGTTAATGTTAGTATTGCCGCTAAATAACTCTTCATCTTTAAGCGCGCGCAGTTTAGATTGAATGTCTAGTGATTTCTCCCAAGTAGGTCCGTATTGAAATATAAGTCTAAATATTTGAAGTTTAAATTGATTTACATCGAAATTAGAGATAGGTGAGTTGCCGTATTGCGCGCTTAGTAAGTAGTAGATTAAGGTGGTTGTATTAGCACTTGAGAATTGCGGATCTAACCCCAAATTATAATACAAGTTTGCGTCCGATAAAAATGCGGCTTCTTCATCCCATACTTCATTAAACGTCTTCGTCCACGCTTTGTTTGATAGATTTATCATTTTGCACCTCCTTGTTAGTGAATTCTTTTCTATCATTTACTTGACCATCTAAATTTGTATCTCCTGCCATAGTTTCTGAAGCTTCACACCATATGCCGATGCCCCATATAGCGTTAACTAATATACAAAAGTTTTGGCGCAATTTAAGTCCGTCTTGATAAATGATAGATGATGTTGATTGATTAAGTCCAAACTCGTCTGATAATACTTGTGCTTTCTTTTCAAATAGTCCACCATTATTAATACCTAATAGTGAAAGGCGCAAATTATCAAGTGATTGGATATATGTTAAGTAGTCTCCAATATTTAAAGAACCATTTGCCGTTAAGTCTTGGAAGTCAATATTGCCCACAATAGGTATCCACGGATTTCCATTTAGCGCTGCCCTAGTTACTGATTTACTTGCTAATTCTACTTGCGCGCCTTGGTCTGGGTCATTAACACGCATACCTTTAACACCAGAGTTAGCAATTAATGATGTGCGGGCAAATGGATAAGCTTCGGCCATAGAATCGATAATGTTGTTTTGAATGGCGCTTCGTGGTATATTTGTTTGTGAAATGCCTTTTGAGTAATCACTAAGTAATACACATCCATTTACAAAAGAGTCGGGCGCAATGTCATCAAAGGTGTAGACTACATCACGACTAAATATTGTTTCTCTTTGTTCTTCTATACTGCCGTTAAATGTAAGTGCTTTTGTTCGTTTAAATCTGCCGTAAATATCTATTGTACCATCTAAGCAATAAGGCAAGAAATAGAATTTTGAATCTACATCACTGAAGAAGAACATACCTTGGCCCCTATAATATAAAATGCGTTCAACTAATTCTTCAGTAAGTCCACTAGGCAAATTATACCATTTATAACGATTTATGGCATCTTGTTTATCATAAATACTTAGCGCTTGTTTAATTGATTCTTTTAATTGACATACATCATCGCTGCATTTATAAGGTAGTCCGTTCTTTGGATTGATACCTGCCGCAATTAATGTGTTTATATCTCTCATTTTACTTGCCATTTTATCTATTTACCTCCATATTTAATAAAGCTTTTTGTATGTTAGCGCGCAAATTTTCGTTTACATAACCAGCCATTTCTCTTTGTCTTGAAGCTATTAATAACGCTTCGTCTAATTTATTTTTATCAAAAGGTACATTTCTAGCTACATATTCTGATTTTACACCTACTTGACCAGGAAAATCTTCAACCCCAATCTCTCCAATTCTTTCTTGTGAGTCAACTATTTCTGGTAAATATTTTCCTTCTTTGCCGCCAGCTTTTTGATACCTAAGACGAGCTTCATTTTCTTGTTGGCGCAATCCTTTTAAATATTTTTCTTTCTCTTTATATTCTTCTTCGCGCATTTCGTCATCTCCTAGGTCTTTGAAATATTGTTTAAATGCGCCTTTTTCTTTTTCTATATTTTCAAGTTCAGCCGCAGTTGTTTTTCGTTCTGCCTTTTTTTGTGGTATTTCTTGTAATTGACCTATTATGGCGGCCGTTTGAATTGCTTGATTAACACCTGATTGTATTGCTCCCATTATGTTGTTCCTCCTATAAATATTCCTTTATTGACTTCTGCCGCAATTTCATTTACATAATGGAAGTCCTCATCGTGTAAATTATCGAGTCTTATTAGTTTGCCTTTAATGTATGATTCAGTTGGGCGCAAATATTGTCTTATTGTACCTATTGTCATTACTGTCATACCATTATACTTTAATTTTTGTTTTAGTGCTTCCTTTTCAGTTTCAGTACAAGTGTAATATTCAAGTATAGGAAACAGCTTAAAGTCGGGGCTAAGAGATGAAATTTTTGTTATTGAGTTAGGTAGTGCTTGAATATTGCCTAATTGATAACCGTGTAAGTCTTTTGTATAATCTAGTGCTTCGTTTCTTAATGATTGATTTATAGCTACATCTGCGGCACCAGCTATACCACTAACAAGACCAAGACCAACACCAGCTGTACCACCATATACTGCCCCAGCCGCAACACCACCACTTAAAGCACCACTTGCCGCGCTAATAATATCAGAAGTAAGTTGTGTTTTATTAGTAAACTCCATATTTTGAATTTGGCGATTAAAAATTGCGTCATAGTTGGCGTTTTGTCTTTGATATGTAGCAAATGCGTCTGAAGTTTGAGTTAATGAGAAATCGCCACTACATATAAGTCCTCTGCCATCATCAAAATCTTGTCCATATAATAAATTAAAGTTTGGCGCAATATGTATATGTGGGGCGTATGGTTTATATTCACAATCTACATTAAAATATGATACACCACCATTTTTTGCCGCGTTGAATTCAAATTGACCATTATAGTTAGGACTAGATAAGCGCCACATATCACATTCATTTGTTAGTTTTGGGTCGTCTATTGTAATTGTATATGGAATAGTAAAGCGCATTGTTGAAGTATTGGCCCATAGTATGTAATCTTTAATATTGCCGTCTGAATCTTTAACTTCTGTATAATTTACGGCATTTGTTAGTGATAATGAACCATCAACAAGTAAATATTCTCTTAACGGGCAATAAGGTAATAACTGAATATCATATAATTTAGGATTGGCGCCTCCCCATTGTTCTGAAATTCTACCAGCAATAGCCAAACCTAATTCTTTATTGCCGCATTGTTTATTGTTTATTGTAATATCTCCATAAGGTATAGCAAACATATCATAAGGTGCGTCTTGTAGTGAACTGTGGTCATTAATAGTAAATGTAACGCCGCTATAACCATAATCTTCATCTGTATATGTATATTTAAGAGCTTGTAAAATAGTTTGAAATGTAGGATTCTCAAAGCCGCACGATTCCATTTCAGATTTAAGACTACCAACCACATCTACATTTACATAAGTATCAATAATATCAGTAGAATAAGAAATTGTAATGCGGTGTAATTTGCCATTTTCATCTTCAAGTATTGCGCCGTTATAAGCCATTACACTATCTAGACTGCTCTTTAAGTTATAAAATTCACTAAAATTAAAGTCTTTCATAATGTTATAAGCTACTTGCGCCTTTCTCTTGTATACCTCTGGACTAAAATTCATTGTTTTTTGTATAGGAAATATATCTACATTGTAAGTAATTGAACTATTATCTGTGCCGCTAAATCTATATGTTATTCTGGTATTACTATCATCATAGAATCTAACATTGCCATCAATAGTCTTACAACTGTTCCATAGGTTTAAGAATTCATTTAAAGTTTTATATGATTTAGTAGTGCCCGCCGCGATATTTTGAGTTTCCATTGTACTGCCTTTTGCCGCGTAACCTACTATCCAAGCGCACCCACTCTTATCTTTTAATAATGTTTCGGATGTCTTGATTTGGTTAAAAGTCATATTCTCTTTGTTAAATATAAGGGGATTTGAGCTGTCTAATGTTGCTTTCTCTATAAAACAAGGGGCATCAAGTAATACATTTAAGTTATCTACTATTAGGTCTCGGCGCAATGTAAGTTTGTATTGTCCATTTAATAGGCGCACGCTATCAATAATAAACCATCTACTTATTTCACTTTCATCGGCGCTAGTAACAAGTACATAATCTCCACCTTTATCTTGTAGCGCGCTATCATAATTAAAAATGAATTGAGTTGTTACATCATCACCTGGTTTAAAGTTAGCGTTAAATATGGCGGCAATTACATACTTCATATAACCATCAATACTAGTTTCATACTTAACTATTCTATTGTAATAATTGTTGTATTTTAAAATTCTAACATCCATTTATTTGTTTTTGTCCTCCTTGACTAATTTATAAAGTAAAACAAAAGACACAGGCAGCAAGATAATCCCTACCATCTGTGTCCAAGTCATTTTACTCCGCCTTTGCTCTTACAGTAATTAATGGTTTATCGTGAAGGTGTGCAAGTGTATTATGTCCAAATGTAAGATAGTTATTTTCAAGTAAAGCTCTTGGGTTATAGAAACTTGTACCTACTTCAAATGCACTCATATATGGAATATCATCTTTATGTACAATTTTAAGGGCAATAGTATCATCAACTTTATATGAAGGTACTAATACTTCAGTTGTACTTGCTAATGTAATACCATCAGGAATAGCGTCACCAGCGAATAAGTGGAATTTTGCGCCAGCTTGTAATTGTTTGCCTTTAAATGTATAAGCTTTTGCGAGTGTTACATCTTGCTCAATTAATGAACGATATGCACCAGTCGCATCACTTACTACGGCCGCATTACCTACTGTTACAAGTTTTCCGAAATAGCGCGATGGCAATGTGTACTCGCCCAACTTATCTACAAAATCTTTATGGAAAATAGTAGGTAAATCTAACTTGTTAATTTTGTTTACGAAGGCGCTGTTCCATACATATCTAAAATCATTAGCGCTATAACTTCTTAAGTTTTCATAATCATTATAATCTCTGCTAACATCTTCCAAATCTACAATCAAGTCGGCAAGTTTAGTAGCGATTGTTTGTGCTTGTAAACGATTTTCTGCCTCCTTATCTCCTTCTACTGTTGGAAGCGCGATATTAATTTCTTGTTTGCCTTCATTTGTTTCATAAGTACCTACGAACGCATTATAAGTTGTTGAGTCATATACTTTCTTTGTATCTCTAACCCAACCTAACATAATACTGTTAAATTCGTTGAAGGCACCTTCTGTAGACCATGCCCTCTTTGATAAATATTTGTCTACTGTTAATCTAATTTGTCTAAATACATCAAGTGTAATTGCTTGACATTCTGGATCTTCTGGTCTATCAACTGCTAATAAGTTTTCAGCTTCAGCATCACCACCCCACGCATAAGATCTTAATACATCAGTAGCATAGTAAAGTTTAGTGTCGCTATACATAGATCCATCTACTCTTGCCGCGTCTACTAAACTTGATTTTGTGTCCTTAATATTGTCGGCAAAAACTTGTTGGCTAATGACCATATTAAAGATTGCACTAAATACTTCGTTTGCATTTAATTGACCACCATAATTAATTGGATATGCCATTTTTTCTTTTTTATTCCTCCTATTATTTTATTCTTCTTTTTAATTCATCGGTAAATACTTCACAGTTACCATCAGCATAATCTACACACTCCTGTAATACTTTAGCCACTCTTTGCGCGCTTTCATAATCATTATGTGTAGTTTGAACTTTATGCCCACTTGGTACGAAAATATCTGCGCCACCGTCTTCTAAAATTTGTTTTCTAAGTTTTAGCGCGTTATCAATAAAATCTAAGTTGGTCATCTGTTTTGCCTTATTTCCAAACATTGATTCTCTAATCTGTGCTACATCGACTTTCTCAGGTTTTTGTTCAGTTTCTATATTTTCGCCATTTACGAATGAATTTAAAAGTTTTTGATTATCTTCTTTAAGTTTATTATATTTTTCTATTGGTACACTATTATGTTTTAAGTCATTTAGCGCTTGAATATAATCAACATTGTCAGAAGTATTTTCAGTTGTTGTTTGTTGTTCATTTTCCATATTGTTCTCCATTTTTTTTTGATTTACTCCATATTTAAAGTTAAAGGGTGCAGACGCCTACTAACTAAATAACGAAGAAGGCGCCTGCTAGATAAATATGGAATATGATTTTGTCCTAAGTAAGAATCGAACTTACATCTAATATTTATTCTACCATTGAACTATTAGGACATAAAGAAAAGTGCAGCCAATCTCCACATGACTTGACGAGTTGTTGTATCCACTCATTAAGCAAGGAACCTCTTCGGCTACACTCCTACATTCTTAATTTCCAAGAGATATATGTGGTTTGGTCTTTTTCTACTTATATTATAGCATAAGCAAAAGTAAAAATCAAATTTTCACACGATCCTAATTTCGGTGCTATCTACTTGGTTTTAAGAGTTCTAATTGTGATTGAAAGCGCACAAATGTAATTGAATTTTTAAATTTATAACTACGAGTATTAAAAAGGGCAACAACTTGATTCATAGCGTCTAAATTAAATATCTCATCAATATACATACGCATCGCTATAACTGGTTTTCGTTCGGAATTATAAGGGCATATAACACCCTTGTCCCATAATGTAAACCAATCTTTTTTATCTTTACTAAATTTAATAATGTATTGCGGCTTTCCTAATTTCCCATCATATATTAAACTTGTATCAGTATCTATTTTGTTTGTAAATGTTGAAGCAGTAGGCATTAATAAATCAGCAATAGTTCCTTTTCTACGCTCCAAATATTTTTTAGAAGGTTCAATATAATGTATCAGCGCGCGCTTATTCTTTAACTTAAATATACCAAACTCTTGCGGCAAAAAGTTAAACGAACTTAAGATTTCAGAGCATTCTTCGAGTGTATTACCCATAAAGAAAATCTTAATACGCTCTTTGATACTTCTGAAGTTGTTTTCTAGTTGATTAGTAAGTCCATAAAGTATATCAAATGTACGCTTTTCATTTTTCTCTCTTTGGAACTCATCAATAGCCACATTATATCTCATTTTAGGGTCTTTTAAGAAATCTTTATCAAATATACTTCCCTTGTCATTATAAAATGTTGAAAGCGCCATTACACGAGCCATAAACTTTTTCTCCAGCACTTTAGTCTTACCATCTTTGTCTGGCTTGCTTCTCTTCGTAACATTATAAACATTATCTCCCTTAGTAACCAAATCTAAATCATATTTACGGCGCAGGTCTGGGTCTACAAGTTTCTCGGCATTATTCTTTAATAGTTTACCAGCTTGTGTATCAGTAAGTCTAAACCAATAAAATGGAATACCCTTATTAATGAACTGATCCACGAAGAAATTAGTTACAGCGTATGACTTACCAGCCTCTCTTCCGCCAATAAGAAAGTAAAAGATTGCCCAATTAGCATGACCAAGTATCGGGCGCAAATTATACCATTCACTTTCTCTTTCTTCGCGCAGTTTCTTTAATTCTTCTTTTTCTTTTAGTATTTGATAGAATGTTTTTTCTTTTGCCATATTAATCACTCCCATAAATAGTTTGGCTAATATATCTACTTATAACAGTGCTAGCTTTTATTTGTTTCATATATTCATTTAATTCATCAAGTGTCCAATTAGGATGTGAATTAATATAATCATTTTTTAAATCTTCCATCATAATTGTATATTGCTTTTTTACCATACTACTAACTTCTTTATATAGTTGGCGCGAATCGAATTCTTGAATACTTATATTACTATTATTTAATAAATTATACGCGCGCCACTCAGCCTTAAAAGATTTATCAGTATAGAATTTACCACTTACCTGTTCGCGCAACTGAATTTTAGCAACAAGATTAGGCGTTATATATCTATTCTTTGCTACTTCTCCTTTAAAAGCTGACATAAATTCTGATTTATTCATTATATTATTAACGCCAATACTATCTGCTTTTAATAAATACTCTCTATACATTTTATCATTTTTTGCCTTAGTATTTTCTCTTTTTGTTTTTATATTTTTTATTTTAGAATAGCCATTTGTTTGTTTTAGCCCTATTCTCTGTTTCTTCTCTTTCCTCATCGTTAATTTCCTCCTGTTTTAAAGTTTGTTTGTTAAATTCATAACCTATTATATTACCTTTATAAATATCACCCCATTGCCACTCTTCTCTAGGTTTAACTCTTTCATATGTATGGCGGCCGCGGCATCTAACATTATAAACGCCATCTTGTATATATTCATAACAACCAATACTTTTCATTCTAAATTTATCATATTTCTCAATACCAAATTGACCCATATTAGGACCTTCAAGAGCACTAATAAATCTTTTATTACCTTTAATAAATATACCATCTGTATTATAACCTAAAACTGTTAAACCTTGTTGTCTTATTTCTTTAGTTAATAAATCTAGCATATCATTATTCCATTTAACAGCATCGCGCGCGAGTTCAGGATATCTATTACCTTTTAATTTACTACTCCACATCGCGCCAATACAAGTATTCATTAAATCTTTATATTTTTGTCTTTCTTCTGGAGTTGCCGCATTTTGTTTAAGCCAATAATATCTTTCAAATACTAGTTTAAATTCTGGGTGAGTTATTACTAAACCACTAGGAAAACCACTGTGTAAATCTAAATGCCATACATCATCTAACTCTTGATCTTTTAAAAACTCACCTATACTTGTTAATTCTACTTTATAAATTTTGCCGCCGTTCTCATTTTTATAATCATTTTTAATTAATTCAACTGTACCATTATCTTTAACAGCATATGGTTTTAACAAGTCAGCGCATTCATCTTTAATAATTTTAAATGAATTAATACCTTTATTTCTTATTTCTTTATCTTTCACTTCCTCTTTATCTCTTGGCAAATAAACAAAAAAGTACATATTACCACTTATAATTGCGCCAATCTCTATTGAACTCATTGAACTATTAATCAAAAATGTTTGATCTGTTACAAATCCATGTTTACTTAAATTGCCGCCTTGTGTTAGTTCTCCTCTATTTTCAGGTAACATATCAATTAATTCGTTCCATTCATTAACATCATTAATATAATTTTTATTATACTTAATCCAGTCGCACCATTTGTAACTAATTGAATTGTATATGTACTTTTTTTCCATTGTTTATTCTCCCTTACAAATTTCTGTTAAGTCGCGCAATTCATTTATTAATCGTGTTTGATAATTTTTATTACCATTGCGCCAGTTATAGTATGTTCGTCTATTAATACCTAAAATATAGGCAATATCTTCAACTCTCATCCCATAAATTTGTTTTAAATCAGTCTGTAATATATCTATTACTACCCTTAATTCACTATCCATTATGACCTTTCCTCCAAAAATCTTTCAAATTCATTTAAATCAGCCTTTAACATACACACTCGCGCCATATCACTTTCTATATCTTTATTATCACGATACCAATCACGAAGCGCATTACCAAACCAATCTTTTTCTTCATTGCCGTTTAAACATTTTGTATTTAGCGCTTTTTGACTAATTAATTCGTGTTCTAAATAATATGCAGCAAATATATTAGTAGTTTTCATAATAATACTCGCCTTATAATTGTTCTCAAACATATACTTATAAACATACTGATTCTGATACTTTAAACAATTATTATACCTATTAGCGCCGTCATATGTTCTTCCATAATAAAACTCGCCATTATCAAAATCATATTTATATACAAAATAAATCTTATTCATCTATGTCACCCCCATTATCTAATAACTTATCAAATATATCAATTTTCATATTTACCTACCTACCTATTTTCTATTCTTTATACTTATATTATACTAAAAATATCACAAAAAATCAAATTTTCTTACATAAAAAACCTAATAAATCTAAATTTGCTAGTTATATTATGAACGCCCAATAATAACTTCAATTATTCGTACGCTCAATCCATACAAACACATCGCGCAACTAATAACTATTAAACTAAAATTCATATCTACTCACCTCCTTCTAATATTAAGTAGAATTTATTTATAATCCCTATATAAAATGCGTCTGTTTCAAAAAATTTAATTCTACCCAATTATAACAAAACAAAAGCAGATCTCAATACGGGACCTGCTTTTATTATTCTAATAAGTGTTTATAAGTGTTGAATGTGTTTGTATGTGTCTTATTATTGTTTATATAGTTAATATTTGTATGTTATCTTGGTATTATATTACTTACTTATTACTTCTATTTATTGTATGTTATTTATTATTAACTGTTTCTTTTATTAAATTCCAT
>ERZ808274.786-NODE-786-length-13263-cov-3.683752_pt1 | contig 13263 bp, 24 predicted proteins | sample MGYA00521277_ERZ808274 | MGnify/ENA primary metagenome ERZ808274 (study PRJEB31516, sample SAMN03275597) | gut metagenome | biome: mammalia-associated habitat; material: feces | host: Papio cynocephalus | place: Kenya | collected 2012-07-28 ... | reverse complement strand
GAGATTAAAAATCAAGAATATATATATTTAAAATTAATCCCAACAAAATCCATCAGAAACAATCGAACATTTTCAATTCTATATCTAGTGAATAAAATGTTTGTAAATCTAAATAAACTTATACAAATCGAAAACAAAAAAGTTATTCTAAAAACACAATTCAAAGCAAGTTATTATATACACATCACAAATGATAAAATTAATTTTTATTTTATCGTGCCTAAATTATTCTATTCTAAATTCAAAGTTAAATTCAAAGAAATATGGAAATCTGTAGAGATAAAAGAAGTTGATAGTATTCCTTTAATAGAAGGCGGATCCAAATATCAACTTGTCTATAAAAACAGAGACTTCTTATCTAGCGATACAGATATGAGAAATAATGATTTATTAAATGCAAATATGAATGTTATTGAATTACTTCAAGACAAAGAAGAGGCGGGAATATTTTATAACTTCATCCCTGTATCAGAAAAACAATCGAATTACTTTAGAGCATCTTGTCAGAAATTCATAAAAGAATATAAAAATACTTCTGTTAAATACACCTCAAATAAGATGATAAATATTGTTATTAAGATATTAGATTTTACTGTAGAGTTTTTTAATTCAACTTTAGACTTAATGTTTGGAGTTAAACAAAATAAATCAGAAAAAGTTGTTAATTTTGATTCTTTAAGTAATAACACTCTAAAGAAGGGAATGAGTGATTTATGTAAGACTCAAATTTTAATTTCTACAAAGGGAGAAAATAAGAGAAGAGATAAGATTATAGCAGATGCTATTGTTAGTTCTTACGGAGAGATAAAAGATGATAATGAATTTATATGTAGGAGGGTAAAGAAAGAAATGGATATTTTGAAACCTGTGTTAAATAATGTTAGTCAATTAAATACATCTGTATATGAATGTAGTAATTTTATTGCACTTCCGGGAGAAGAGTTGATTCAACAATTCCCAAGCATAGAACATAATAGCGTATATAATAAAAAGTTTCCTAAATGTTTATCTAATGGGGATATTCTTATAGGAACATCTTTAAAGAATGAGCCTATTTATTATTCTACAGATAAGGAATTAAGTCGTCTAGGAAGAATTCTGATGGGCGGCATGGGTTGTGGTAAAACTTACTACATGACGAACCTCGCCAAGTCTATAATCGCTAAAGGAGATGGATTAGTAGTACTAGATATTATTAGAGATTGTAGTCTATCAGAAACAATAAAGAAAGTAATTCCTAAAGATAGACTTATAGAGATTGATTGCAGTAATTATAATCAATTACAAGGATTCTGTTTTAATGAACTAACTTGTAATGATAGTGAAGATAAGTATAAAAAATTAGCTAAATGTATGGAAAAAGCTACACAATTACACATCTTATTGAATACTATTAATGCAGATACTAAATTGACTCCTAGAATGTTGCGATATTTTTATTCTGCTTGCACGGTAGCCTTTTATAAAAATTTTAATGCCAGCTTTAAAGATGTAATAGGTATACTTATGTATCCTAATGCAAGAAAAGAAGCCTTAGAATGGCTTACAGAAGGTCAAAAAAAATTACTTGAAGATGAAATAAATGACTTAAATGAATTAAATAAAGAAAACAAAGACGGAGAGGTAGAAAACTATGATAGTAAAATAGATGGGATAATAGATAGAGTAAGTTTATTAAAAACTAACCTATTTACTAAATTAGCTTTTAATAAATCGGCAGAAGAGAATATAGATTTTGTAAAAGCATTAAATGAAAATAAAGTTATATTAATAAAGGCTAGAGAAGAAGATTTTACTAATAGAAATATAAGAGATTTAATTGCCACGTTTTATTTGAGTAAAGTTTGGTTATCAAAACAGATCAGCTCAAATACTAGAACAGAAATATTCTTTGATGAAATTAATTTATTCCCAACAGCACAGACAATTCTTCAGGATATATTAACTGAATGTAGAAAATATTCTTTTATACCTACAATATCTTTACACTTCCTAAATCAATGCAACAAAAAATGTAAAGATGCGATTTTAAGCAGCGGTTGCAGTTTTATCCTCCTTGCAGGAGCGGATGTAAAGTGCTTTGAAGAGTTAAGAGGATTATTCTATAAGGAAGGATATACAGAGACGGATATGCTTAATTTGAAGCGATTTCATGCATTGTGCTTAATTAGGAATGAAGAGAAAGGGTATTCGGCATTTATTGTAAAATTACCAAAATAACTATTGACAAAATATGTAATTTATTGTATTATATAATTGTAATTGACATTTATATATGCTTATATAGATAAGTTGTTTAATTTGCCATTGACCAACTTCAAAATACGTTTTATCTGTATAAGTTAATTAACCCAAAATAAGAGTTGAAATATCTCCAACTCTTATTTTTTTATATATTTTTATGTAATTTTATATATTTTTATATATTTTTTAAAAAAGTCCATACTCCACCTAAATTGCTATACCTGATATGGACATTCCGCATATATTTCAGTTAGCTATTTTATAGCTATTACATATATGCTACATATATCATAGCATATGCAAAACGGTATCGAAAATATTCCAATTTAACAAAGTTTTAATAATTTTAATAATGTTGTTAATTATCCAAAATATTTTCCATTCTTTTTTTACTAATTTCAAAATATTCTCCTACCTTCTCGATACCTATAAATCTTCTATTGTTTAATAAAGCCATTTTCCCTGTTGTATTAGCTCCCATAAAAGGGTCAAATACCAAATCATTTTCATTACTCCAACTTAATATATGGTCTTCTGCTAATTTTTCAGGAAACATAGCAGGATGTTTAAATGCGAATTTGTCTTTAGTAGTTATCCCTCCGCCTATACTATAAAAGAATACGTTTCCAGTTTTCTTCTTTTCAGTTCTATTTATTTTTTTATAATTTAATGTTCCATTTTTTCCACGATTTTTCATATTCGCTATTCCTTTATATTTACATTCTTCCATTATTGGATTAAATGTTTTAGGCGTTCCTTTGCTGAATACAAACATATATTCAAAATGCTGGTGGTATCTTTTTCCTTGTGTTGGTATAGGATTATTTTTATAATATATCATAGTATCATGTAGATTGAATCCTATTTCTTTAAAATATAAAGCTTGTCTAAAAGACGTTCCTGTTTCGCTTCCGTTTTTAGTTTTATCATTTACTACCCAAACAACAACTCCCCCATCTTTAGTAATAGAATATAGTCTATCGGCTACTTGTTTGAATATGTCAAAATTCCATACTAAAGAATCATTATAATTTCTAATATCATCATATGGGGGAGAAGTAACAGTTAAGTCTATCTTTATATTTTCTTTTATTAATATATCCATGACCTCTAAACAATCCCCTTGATATAATCTGTATCTTCCAAGTTTTGTCATTTAACCACTCCTATTTTAATAATGTTGTTAACTATTTTTTACCTTCATATTTTAATATCTTATTAAGTACATCTACTTGCATTTCTTGAGAAATATCTAATCTTGTTTTTAATTTAAATATTTCTTTATTCAAACATTCTCTTAATTCATTAGATATACTATAGTCCAAAACATTTTCCATCGCTTTTACTTTATTTTTAATTGGTGCTTGTTTTCTTTCGAATAAATCACTCATTTCATTATATAAATTCATGCTATCACTCCTATTCATCTATTTTAATAATATAATCCATTAATCCGTATCCACCATGTCCATCTACGTATTTTATCTTTTTAGACAATATTTCGGGTGTAAATTTATTACTTAATAATTTGCCTTTAGAATATTCACATTGCTCTATTGTACTCAATACTTTTATGTACCCCCCATTCATTAGGTCTTTCTTTAAGTACCTGATCAATAAATTCACCTATAGCATATGTTTTATCTAAATATATAAAATATAAACTGGTACTATCACCATAAGTTTCACCTATTTTAAATTCCATATAATCCCCCTACTTTTTCTTACAGTCTTTAATCGACATTCTTATTAAACCTCCTATAACATAGCAAGGTATGGATAATAAGGTTATCAATAATGTTACTGCCCCTAGTGTGGTATTAAATATAAATGCTCCTAATAAAATAATCAATGCAAAGAATATAATACCAACTAATAAATTTTTTATATATTCAAGTATTTTATTTTTCATATTCTACTCCTGTTTATAATTTTCAAATTGTTCTTTTAATAATTCTTTAAGAATAAGTAATTCTTCATATAAATCTTCATTTATTTTTCTTCTTAAACATTCCGAATTAGACATATCTCCATTAGAACTTATAAAATATTCTTCTTGGTTTATATCTTTTAATTCTTTAATTACTAATTCGTATAATATATAAAGTTGTAATCTAATCATATTATTTAGTCCCTGTACTACCTATACCATGTCTGTCTTTATTCCCTAGAGTTTTAACCTCTATAAATGTTGGCATTTTCATAGCATCTACAATCTCAAATTGACAAATTTTATCATGTTTTTTTATCCATGTTCCATGCTGATTTTTACTAAGTAAATTATCAAAGTCTTCAAGCGGTACAGGCATCACATCTTTAGGGTTAATACATACAAGAGGTGCTAACCATTCATCATTGTCACCGCAGAATGTTTCATCTATAATTCCGACACTATTCGCCAACATACAACCCCAAGTTTTAAATGTACTACTTCTAGGATATAATTTAGCTATTTTACCTTCAGGTAACTCCATAGCAAATCCTAAGTGAACTAATCCTGTTTCAAATTGAGGAATAAAAATATCCTCATTAGAATAAACATCTATTAAATTTCCTTTAGGATTTATTTCTAATTTCTTAGCACCTTCAAAATATTTTATTTTTATATTCATACCATCACTCCATTCTAAAACTTTATGCTGATCTATTTCTTTTTCAAAATATTTTCTTTTAAATTTTGATATATAGTCATAATCTTCAAATTTACTCATACCATTACGCCTCCTCTATCAAGGTTAAAGCATCAGGATACCAAAAATACATTTGATTATCTACATCTAACTTATAATTTATACAGTCAATACTTCCACATTTCATAACTATAGTGCCAAAGTAACCTGCATATTGACACATTTCATTTATAACATCTCTATATTTCCCACGAGATAAATCCTCTGTTATTTTAACTTTATCTCCTACTTTTAATATTTTTATTTTCATAACTATCCCCTTTCTATAATATTATCAAAGCCTTCTGATATATGTGGCATCTCAAAGTTGTCAAATCCATTAAACATCCAATAAAAAGAAGCAAACCTTTTCTTAAAGTAAATACAGTCAATTTCAATATTTTCAACATTGTCTTTCACATAAGAAATAATATCTTCTCTACCCTTCTTAGTTATATTTAATTCATCATAAATAACTGTGTGACCTTTATTTAAATTTTCCACTATTTGCTGTTTTGCTTTATTAACTATACAATTAGATTTATTTTCAGTTAATCTTCTTAAATATCCATATTCTTGCACCTCTAAGATATCATAAGAAACAACCACTACATTATTATCATTTAAATGACATAGTTTAGCATAGCTTGACTTACCAGTACGAGGTAGTCCTACTAACATTATAAATTTATTCATCTACCACCCTCCTTATATAAGTCACAAGATACTGAATGAAAGCTTCTATGTTTCCCTTTAATACATACCTGTCCTGAAGGCTTAGAGGAATCATAATATTCACAAAATCCACAAAACTTACCGTTTATTTTCCATTCATTAGCCTTCAAGCAGATATTTAAAGCATCCAATATTTCACAATCACTACATTTAGTTCTCTTGCAATATTCTTTCATTTCTATAAGCGATTGATATATGCTCATATTAATCTATATCTTCACAATGTTGGCAATCCTCACAATCTAAATATTCTCCATGTGTATCAACAAATACGTTGTCACCACATTCATTAAGAACCACCTCTTCATCATATATATCAAATAAATCATCAAACCAACAGTTAAAATAATTACACCATTTCATATCTATCACTCCTTTCTATATTTATATTATATCATATTTTATTATTGTTGTCAAGTGTTTTTATAAAATTTCTTTTGTTTCTTCTTTTATGTATTTTAATCCTAGTTCTTTTAATTCTTGTTGAATATAATAAGCAAAAGAATTTTCATAAGAATTACAACAATTAGTGCAATTCGTTCCATTTTTGAAATGAATTAATCCAGTATCATATTCTTTTCCACAATAAAGACATTTAACTCTAATATAATAATATTTTTTATTTTTATTTTTACTGTCTATTGTAATTTCATCCACTTTATAACTACCTATATATTTATATCCTCTATCTTTTACTATTTTTTTATGTTCCTTATTATAATACATTTTGTTCCCTTTCTTTATCCTTTAAGTATGCGATACCTATACATATTGCATCACATATATCATCATTTTTATTAGCCCCTTTTGGTTTAAATTCAAAGTTTATAATATTGTTATCAGCTAAATAATTATAAGCTAATTCTTTTTTGTCTTTGCCTTTATTAATATTTAAAATTTTTCTCCATTGGACAGGATAATAATATTTAATTGATATACCATATTCATTTACAGTTCTCATTATCGCACCTATTAATTTTCTTAATAATAAAATTGTAGATTGATTAATTCCTGCGAATTGTTCTTCACAAACTAATTTATCTATACTATATTCTATTGTTATTTCTTTTATTATATCACATATATAATTAATTCTTAAATCTTCTGTTTCAAAATCTTTTTTCTTAGTTATTATTTTCCCATAGGTTACCAAATCATTTTCTTCGAATATTGCATATCCTGTGCTACTTATACTTACATCTAAAGATAATAAAATAAGCCCTCGCCTCTTTTCTGTATTCATCAAACTTATTAGACAACCTGATCTCAAAGTTTTTTCCTATTTTATTACTGTTTCTTGTCATAATGTTCCTTCATCCTTTGTATAGTCTCTTCTTCCTTTAATTCTTCTACTACATTTTTAATTACGTCTGGATTTTTCTTTAAATATATAATACTTAATAAAGTAAATACCATCATATAAAGATTGTATATAGGTATAAAACATTTAGCTATATCCCCTAAAGAATGTGTTTTCATACACCATATTGCTTCGTTTATTAATTCTTCATCATCAAAGTAAATAGCGAATATTTCTTTAGAATAATTACTTTTAGACAATTCTGTGTTTAATATTTTTGATAAAATTAAACAAGCTAATGTTATTGAAAGATATATTATCATTATTATATTTATCATATTATTCTCCTTTTACTGCCATTATAATACATTCTCTATAGTATTCATAATCTTTCTTCATTGTAACGATTCCATATATAAATCCAATTAGAGGTATTATATGGACTAAGGGTATCATACAGGTAAGTGCCACACTAAGGGTATTGCTAAAAGATAATATAATTTGTTTACCTCTTTCATATTCTATTAGTGTTTCTATAAGTTCTCTATCTTCAAGGGTTTTCTTTATAATATATCTTCCTATAAGAAAACTAATTAAGCTTATTGCTCCCCACATAGTAATAAGAGTTGTAATTATAGTTGTTATACTCATTTTATCATTCTCCTTTTAAAATTTCTTCTATTATTTTATCTATATTATTAAAATCATAATACCAAATTTCCAACAATCCGATATTATTATAATACATATTTTAATCTTCTTTCTCTTTATTTAAACTTCTACTAGCCATCCATAAAAAAGCATAATTACCTAAATCTTTTATTGTATCGTCTATAGACTCATCTACGGCTTGTTCTTTATTTGTAATCAAAGTGCATAAACGGTTAAATTTATCGGCTATTCTAGTAAGATAGCTTAAATCTCCAAATTTTTCATAAGTATCTTGTACACTACATCCATAATCTTGATTTTTTCTTTTACACAATTCCATAGTTTCCTTAACTATTTTTTCATATTCATTCATAAAATTATTTTCTTTCATACCATCACCCTTTCTTAATCATCAATAGTTAATATATATAATATAAAAGCTAACATCGTACAAGTTATTGAAATTATTAATATATTATCGGAATAAGGAAGTATAGTTGGGAAAAAGATTAATCCCAACGTATAAATTCCTAATAAAATTGCAATTATTAAATATATACTCGATAATTTTATTTTCTTCATATCGCTATCCCTTCTTAACAAATTCATATAATATACATATTAGTTCTTCTTCAAATTCCCAAGAAACATTTATTGCAATATAATTTTCTACTTCTCTATAAATTTTACAATTTATACCGTCATTTGCTAATAACCTTCTTGCAACCCTACCTAATTCGCCACATATTGCAGTCCTACTTTCCGTTATAAAAGGATATGACCATAAACTCATTTCTGTTATAGGGAATGGTAAGGAGGCATTAGTAGTCTTAATTTTCCTAGCCTTGATTTTTGTAACTAAAGTCCATTCATTTAAATCTATCCCCCGTAGCTTCATTAAATATATTTCTTATACCATAAAACATACTTACTCTCCTTTTAAATCCATCTTATTATCGGTTCTCCGGTATATGTTTTGTCCCATACAAACCAAGCAAGACATAATACTGTTGACCATTTTTTACCATTATGCAAAGGTTCTCCATTTTTCCAAGTACTTTGTCTTTTAGAATGAACATATACATATTTTAAGGGCGTTGTTTGAAGCAATTCTTTCCTTTTCACTCCTTCTAATAACTGTATTTTGCATAGCATAATGACATATCTATTAGAAATTTCTAATCCTTTTTCTATGAATTCTTTTACTAATCCAAACGGGGGATTTGTTATAACCGTGTCATATTCTTTAGTTGGATTATATTCAAGAAAATTTATATTTCCTTCGCCATATCCTCTGTCTACTAAATCTATGCCATCAACTATATTTTTAGGATAATATGTTTTAATTACTTCGGCTAAATGCCCTTGTCCACAAGCACATTCCAATATATTCCCTTCTAGTTTGTTATCTTTATGAAATTCATTTAAAAACAATTCAACTGTATGAGGGTCTGTAGCATAAAAATCATTATCTGCCCTGCCTATTGTTGAATTTCCTCCATTAATTTGACCACCACCTAGCATACTTACTCTCCTTTTAAGCTGTTACTATTCATATCTTTAAAGACAAATATGCTATCTTCATCTCTTAAAATTGTATATTCTCCTAGATGTATTAAATCTTTTTCTGTAATTTTAAATTTTATAAATTTTTCACTATTCGTTGAAAAGATATATACCCATGTATCTAGGTCAGAACCCACTATGCAACGTTCCCCTATTAACTCTTTAAAATGTTTATGTTTGCTATCTACAAATAATAGAACCATAAAATCACTCCTTTTAAATTTCAATCCATATATTCAAAATAATAATCATAGTTATTATTTTTATTCTTTTTTAATATTTCAGTTATCGTTCTTCTATTTAAGTCTAATTCTTTAGCACAAGCACGAATTGACCTAAAAACAAATTCTTCCCCTGTTATTTTATGAACTGCTTTTACTTTACATTTATAAGTACTTCTATATAACCCATTATCATATGCGTGTTGAGTATTCTTTTTATTAGAAGTCCATTTTAAGTTTTTAAAATTGTTGTTAACCTTATTGCCGTCAATATGATTAACCATACAATTTATTTCTGATTTACCTTCAACAAAAGCATCTGCAACTAACTGATGAACTCTTTTATAATGCCTTTTCCCATCTTTTCTTATAAGTACTTGTTTATACCCTGTCCCATCTATCCATTGGCACAATTCTTTTGGATTTTTAGATTTTTTAGAGATTACTCTCCCGTCTTCTGTTATAAAATAATTTGGATATCCTTTTATTTCTTTAATCATTTTATCCCCTTTTAAAAAAAAATAAATATTTATTAAGGAGGAAGGAAATTTCCTCCTATTTTAATCAATAATATAATTTTATCAACATTAATGCTGATATTTGTTGATTATATAAGCTATTTAATATTTTATACATTCTTTTCACCTCTAATCACATTTTGTATAACCGCATGAAGGACATATTATACATCCACCTGATCTATTAATTTTTTCACCACATTCAGGACATACTTCTATATCTGCATTTTTTTCTTTTTTAATTTCCTTTTTATCTATTTCTTCTAAAAATTTATTAACCTCATTTAAGATTGCTGCTCCGCAATAATTTCCCTTACTTAGTTTTTTGCCTTTAGCCCTAGCAGATATAAATGAGTTACATGGGTCAATACCTCTAAAAGCTTTTTCTAAATTATCCAAAGAACCACCTAGCCTTAACACCGCACTCATGCTTATCGCTAATGCTTGAAGATTTCTTGTGCAGCCACCATTACCACATTTAATTATATATAAATCCTGTATCTTCTCTTCAGTTGGAGAATAGCCTATAAATAATTTAAGCTTACCACATCCTATAGAAAGGCTTCTTTTTACATAATAAGTATCTTTGGCTAGAGATTTCCATTCTCCACGAGATAACTCTTTAGTAATTTCTGTGCTAGTAGTAAGTATGCCTTCTCTTTTACATCCACTACGATAAACAGTAATTCCTTTTAATCCCTTTTCCCATGCCTCTATATAAATATTATAGATTTCTTCTACACTTGTTTCTTTAGGTAAATTAATAGTAGATGATATTGAAGCATCTATATGAGTTTGCCAAATACTTTGCATAGAAATTCTTTTAGAAGAATTTAAATCTTTTGTAGTTATAAAATAATTAGGCAATTCATTTTCATTTTGTAAATTGTTGTCTTCCATATATTTTTTTACAATAGGAGTATATACTTTATAATAAACATCTTCTCCATGTAAAGATTCAGTTTTTCTTATATATGAATTTTCAAATATAGGCTCAATACCACCACTTACTCCTATCATAGTAGAGATACTTCCCGTAGGGGCAATAGTTAGTAATTGACTATTCCTTAATCCATATGTTTTAATTGCTTTTACAGTGTCTTTACTTGCATTATTTTTAATAAAATCACTATCTAAAACACAGTCTTTATATTTTGGATAAGCACCGTATTCTTTTGCTAATAAAGACGAACATTTCAATGTATGGTCTGCTAAAAGTTTTCCTATTTCATCACATATATTTATTGATTCATCTGACCCATATTCTACTCCCATATGTATTAACATATCTGCTATACCCATTACCCCAATTCCTATTTGTCTGTAATCATTTACTGTTTTCTTTTGTATATCTAAAGGGTGTAGCAACAACCCTTCGTCTAATACTTCATTCATAGCTTTTACCACTATTGATATATCAATAATAAATTGTTTTGTGTCAAATACTTTATCTTTTACATAAGCATCTAAATTAAATGCTCCTAATAAACAACTACCTCCTGCTGGAAGAGGTTCTTCCGCACAAGGATTTACTCCTGCATATTTAAAATCCTTATCGTATTGTAATAAATTATAGCTAGAGATTCTATCCCAATACAATATTCCGGGTTCAGCATAATCCCAATTATTTTTACATAAAGTCATAAATAAATCTTTAGCGTCAATATCTTTTGTGCCTATTATAGAATCATCTTTCGTAAAAAAACTATGATATATTGGATTTTTATTTTCCCCTGTTACTTTTTTCATAAATTCATCGTTAAGTCTTACTGATATATTTGCTTTAGTGACTTTATTTAAATCAGTTTTAATATTGATAAATTCTTCTATGTCAGGATGGGTGGCATCCATAGAAATCATTAACGCCCCTCTGCGTCCATTCTGACCGATTGTTTCTGCTACTTTACTAAATGTATCCATAAAAGATACTGCTCCTGTTGTATATTTAGCAGTATTATTAACTTTTGCTCCTTTAGGTCTAAGATTACTTATATCTATACCTACTCCTCCACCATAAGAAAATGTTCTTGCTAAATCACTACAAGTTTTATATATTCCTTCGATACTATCTTCTACTTGTGGTAATACATAGCAATTAGAAAGTGTTATTTTTTTTCCTTTTTTATCTAACCCCCTATTAGATAAAATCCTTCCACCGAATAAAAATCTTTTATTTCTTATTATATTTTTTAATCCTTCATTATTATTAGATACTCTATTCAACCATTCTTCAAACGTTTCATTCTCATATTGATATTTTTTCTTCCAAATATCAATACCTAATTCATTATCTTCTAACCATTCATTTACAAGCATCAGCATCTTCCTTTCTACTTATTTTAGTTATTTTCGCCTTCATATTTCTCCACCAATTCATCAAAATCCCTCTCTAAAATGTCATAATTTCCTTTTAATTCGTCATAATTCTCTTTCAGTCTATCGTAATCCCATTTTAAATCATCATATTTTCCTTCTAATTCGTTATGTTCTTTTTCAAAAAATCTCATATCTTCTTTTAAATCTATATAATCTTTTTCCATTTCTTCATATTCGTCTAATATAACATATAAGTCATTAAGCTTTTCTAATAATTGTTCTCTTGATAATCCGTTCATATTATCACCCTTTCTATATTTATATTATACTCTATTTTAATAATGTTGTCAACTATTTTTTTATATTTGTTATCAATACTTCTTTAATACTTTTAACTCCTTTTCTATTTTGACCCGTTCCTGTTGAGTTGGATAATTCTATTACTTGATATTCATTTTTATTGATTATATCATTTAACTCTTTATACATAATACCATCTCTTTCAAGATAATTAAAATATATAAAATCACATTTATTTCCGTTTAATAAGTTTAATAAATAATCATTATGTTTTTTACTAAAGTCTACATTATACATTTCATCCATTAAAATATATGGCGGATCTAATATAAATAAATCTTTTTCATTAGGAGAGATATTTAATATATCTTCTGTAAAAAACTCATAATTATTTTTATTTAATTCTACATTTAAATCATTTAACCCATTTACTATTATTTTCTTCATAGTATCTGTAAAAAATTCAGTCTTTTTACCCAATCCTCTGAATCCTTGGTTGAATTCTCCTTTAGAATTAAATCTAACCATAGAATTACTACACATTTTTAACAATAAGGCTGTTTCATATATAAAAGCATCATCGAATCTATTGTTTTTATATTTTTTATTCCAATACTCTCTAAAATTATAATAATCCTCTTTGCTACTAAATCTATTCCATTGATTTAATGTAATTTCAATTTGATGTATATTAAAATTATCTATAACTCTAATACGTTCATATATGTATGGTAATAATCTAT
>ERZ808274.782-NODE-782-length-13382-cov-8.923764_pt1 | contig 13382 bp, 14 predicted proteins | sample MGYA00521277_ERZ808274 | MGnify/ENA primary metagenome ERZ808274 (study PRJEB31516, sample SAMN03275597) | gut metagenome | biome: mammalia-associated habitat; material: feces | host: Papio cynocephalus | place: Kenya | collected 2012-07-28 ... | reverse complement strand
TTTTTCGCCATAATCTCCTCAAAGAAACTTGTTATTTAATCATATTCTCGTCATAATCTAATCCTGGCATATATCTGGAAAAGTCCATCATGGCCAAATTTTACATGGGACGCATCGAAGTTGCTCCCAATTCTTTCCTCCACATTGCGCATGGAAGCAACTTTCATCGGGAAGATGAAAGGACTGGGAAAGAAGGGAGAGAAGCTCACTCTTGAGGCAATGGCAGACGAGGTTATTTCCTCAAGTGCAATAGAAGGCATCTACTTCGACAGATTCTCTGTCCGTTCATCCATACTTCGCAGGCTTGGTATAGATACAGAAGGAATAGATACAAGGGATAGGCATGCAGAAAAAGCCGCATCCCTCCTGATTGATGCCGTGAAGGAAAAGGATAAGGAGCTTACTGAAGAAAGCCTCTTGCAGTGGCAATCGATGATCTACGAAGGCAGGAATGATAACAGAGGAAGATGGAGGACCGAGCCTGTCTACGTCATATCAGGTCGCTATGGCCATGAAAGAATACATTTCGAAGGAGTGCCAGCATCCAACATACCAGATGAAATCAGAAGATTTCTTAACTTCGTGAACAACTATGATGGGACAGAGCCTTTTCTGAAAGCGGCAATTGCCCATCTCTGATTCGTTACAATCCATCCATTTGCAGACTGCAACGGAAGGATCTCAAGGACGATAATGGAGCTTCTCCTTGCACGAGCCGATGATACTGAACACCGTTATTATAGCATTTCCAAGGCAATTCTCAGCAATAAAAAGGACTACTACGATATCCTAGAGAAGACACAATCTGGTAATATGGACATAACTGAATACCTCATATGGTTCTTTGCTATGCTCAAGGAAGCTGTGGCAGCATCCGAAGAATCACTTAAGGCAACTCTTTCCAATGCGGCAGTCTGGGATAAGCTCAGGAATATTCCATTTAACGAAAGGGAGGAGAAGATGCTTCGCCTTATCATTGATGACTTCTATGGAAAGCTTACAGCAGAGAAGTGGGCAAAAATCACAAAATGCTCCCATTCAACAGCCTTGAGAGACATCACGGATCTCGTGGAAAAAGGTGTTCTTTTGAAAGAGAGCGGAAAGACAAAGAGTGCAACATATGCCATTGCTCCGCAATACAACCCTTAACATCCATTTCTGGCAATGGCTTATCAACTAGATTGGATTGGAAGACAATGTTACGACATTGAGAACTATAGGCGCATGGGTATGCTGTGTCCAGCAAACTGATATATCAAGCATCTTGTAATTCAAAAATTTCGCAATGACCTGACAAAAGTGTGCAACTGACAGTTGTTTGACTTTCCTCTGTTATATTGCCTTGCGGTATTGGAAAATACGCATTGACATATTTGAAAACATCCATGAAATTTACACCGTAATACATGGAAATGATGTTTAAAAAGTATGCAATGATATTTCATATCAGTTGCGATATTTTGAAGTGCATTTTTGTTGCATAGATAATTACACTAAATTTACATCATATAGAAAATGGTTGATTCTGCCCATTTGGAATGTCAAAAAACATGAAATCCCCCCCCCATTTTTGAGAAATGACAGTAAAACAAAAAAGCTAAGTCCTTAATTGTAAAAGACTTAGCTTAGGCGTGAGAGACGGGGCTCGAACCCGCGATCTCCGGCGTGACAGGCCAGCGCGATAACCAGCTTCGCTACTCCCACGTGCTAGTAAACATTAGCAAAAAAAGACAAAAGTTGTCAACATATTCTTCAAAAAAATATTATAATTTTTTTATTTCTTTATTATTAAAAGAATTATTTGTGAAGAAAAAATAATTGATGATAGGCTTTGAATTAAGGAGTTCTTACAAAATATGGCTATTATAGATTTATTGAGTAAAAACCTTCATAATGAATATGGTAAAAATTAAATATCTTTTGAATTAGCAGTTGACATGATGCATGGATTCTTGCTAGATTCTTAACGTTGCTTAAATGCAATGCCGTTTTAGCTCAGTTGGTAGAGCAAAGGACTGAAAATCCTTGTGTCCCTGGTTCGATTCCTGGAGACGGCAGTAGAACTAAAATTTAACTCCTTGTAATCCAGGGAGTTATTTTTTTAAGTGTACGGAGATTTTTAATCAATATATTTATTCATCTAGAAGGAACAAATTGCTACATAAAAGCATGAGACCAGTGTCTTTGACTTTTTCGACTTTTGATTTTGGCAAGAAAGAAACTTCTTCACAAGTGGAAAAGCTATATAAAACAAGGATAATGAAGAACAACAAGATTGTCTTTGAACAGACATTTATGTAGCCGGAAGAAACAAAGATTTCAACTCTTGGTCTCGTAATGCTCTTCAAATGATTTTGAGCCCAGAAAATCAGTCAGTATCTGATTTTCAAGGATATTTGTAATAGTCCCTTTGTTTGAATAATGACTTTATAAAATTCATTTTTCATTATATAATGATTTTTAAAGAGGTGAAATCATGAAAGAGTATGTAAAGCGCTACATTGATCTGGATAGGGTCCTTGAACGAAAATCGATATTTCTTATCGGTCCAAGAATGTGTGGCAAATCGATGTTTGTTAAAAACGAGGTCAGAAAAACTGTGCTTTACTGGAATCTACTTTCCAATACTCTTTATTACCGGATTGTCCGTAATCCAGCCTTGTTGGAGGAGACATTGAATGCAGGGAATTTCGCCGAAGGGCTTATAGTCATAGATGAGATTCAACGAGCTCCGCAGCTCTTATATACGGTTCACCAGTTTATTGAGGATTCGAACTTGGTGTTTCTGATGACAGGATCAAGTGTAAGAAAGCTTAAGAGTGGAGGGGTCAATCTTCTTGGGGGACGTGCACTTGAAAAGAAGATGCATCCACTTTGCTATCCTGAAATCAAGGGCAAGAGTGATTATACTCTTGAGCATATATTCCGAACTGGCTTATTGCCAGAAATGTATTTATATCAAGAAGATGCCGATGAAGTTCTTGAGGCATATGAAGGCCTGTATCTTGAGACCGAGATCCAACTTGAGAATGAAGTCAATGATCTGCCAGGATTCATAAACTTCCTGGAAAAGGCTGCACTGTCAAATGGACATCAGATCAACTTTAGTGCATTTGCTTCTGACGTTGGTGTGAGCCGTCAGGCAATAAAGACATGGTACAAGATTCTTCTTGATACATTGATGGTCAATGAGATCAAACCATATGGTAAGACGAAGAAAAGGAAGGAGACATCATTTTCACGTTTCTACTTCTTCGACGTGGGAATCGCAAGAAGCCTTGCTCATATGACAGTTCCGACAGATACGATGAGTGAATATGGAATGTTCTTCGAGACATATATAGCAATGGAGCTTGTAGCATACATAGACTATACAGGAATCCATAATACGGATCTTACTTATTATCGTACCAGCGATGGAAAGAGAGAGGTTGATTTCATTGTTGGAGATGAGGTTGCAATCGAGGTGAAGAGTGCAAAATCTGTTACGGACAGGCATCTTGCGAATTTGAGGGAGCTCAAGGAAGAAGGCATCTTTTCCAAATATATTGTTGTATCAAGGGAAGAAAGTCCAAGAATGCTTGATGATGGTATTCTCATACTTCCATGGAAAGATTTCCTTGAGAGACTCTGGAATGGAGATATTATTACAAAACAATGATACTTTGAACTATTAACCGATGAACAGGATAGTAAGCATAGAAAATTGATATCGTTCATGCGACATCAGAATTAGTGAGAGTTGTTTCTTCTGGAGTGTGTAGAAAATTATCGCAACCATCGAGCAATGATATCGAAAAGAACATTCAGCTCTTGCAATTAGAAAGCATTACTAAACACTCAAAAGGTCTCAAATGAACGGAGGATCTTGAATTATTTGGAATCATGTTACAAATTCCGAATCCAACAAAATTCGATACTGAGTCAAAAATCTAGTTTCATATGCTCTATGTGATTTTCCTAGTCCTTGCAATTGATTTGTTCTAGGCCTAGAATCTCGGATATGGATGTAAAGATAATAGGAGCCGGAGCTGTTGGCATGACTGTAGCCTACAGGCTAAAAGATAATTCTGATATTGCATTTATAGTTGATAAAGAGAGGAAAAACAGATATTCAAGAGGGTTGGTCTATAATGGCTCTGTGCTTGATGTGGAGCTCGTTGAACCACCGGAAGCAAAAAGACAAGCTGATTTGATCATCGTAGCTGTCAAGAATTTCCAACTTGATTGCGCAATGAGCGAAATGGAACCATTTGTAGGAGAGAATACTACTATACTTCCTCTTCTAAATGGGATAGATGCAGAGAGGGAGCTTTCAAGAAAGTTCGGGAAAGAAAAGGTCCTATATGGATTTATCACAGACCTTTCTGCCAACCACTGTGGAGAAAGCACCAATTGTTTTTCAGATGGGGGAACGATTGTATTTGGAGAGTATGACAATTCAATAACAGATCGCGTGAGAAGAATCTCGACATTGTTTGAAAAATGCAATCAAAGATATGTTGTTCCGGATGATATTCTGCATGAGAAATGGTGGAAGTTCATGCTAAACACTTGTTTTAATACACTGTCGGCAACCCTGGTTGCTGATTATGCATCGATTTCAGGCAATGATTATTTCATAAGATGCGTTAGAGTAGTGGCAAAAGAGGTTCAGGCTGTTGCACTAGCAGAGGGCGTTGTTCTTACCATAGATGACATAGAAAGTATGGTCTCTAGGGTTCAAAAACTCAAAGACCATGGCCAGACTTCGATGTTGCAAGATTTGCTTGCCCATAGGAATACAGAAAATAGCTATTTTGCTGGAGCAATATCAAGACTTGGGAAAAAGCATGCGATTGCAACACCTATTTGCGATTTTATACAGATTCTGCTAGAGGCTAAGAGATATGTGTATAACGCCCAATAGCGAAGAAGCAAAGTGCTTCGAAGCACTGGCGGTGCTTGTCGGAGATGCAAGAAAAGCGTTCGAATTGATGAAAGATTTGAATGTTGACGGGAGTTCTTCATTGCCGTTTTATGGCAATGCGATATATGCTTCAATCGGAAAAAGAACAGACGACGTTACGCTTGCATACAAGAGTGTTTCAGATGCATTTGACTCAGAGAGGATTGATTACTCTATAATCTCGTACACGAGCCATCTTTTCCCATACAATAGATCTGATGAACCTGTCTATTATCTATATGCAGCGGGAAATAAAGAGCTTTTATCAAAAGAGAAAGTCACATGTCTTGGTTCTCCGATGCCATCGCTTCAAGGTAAGAATGATATGGCAAAGGCCGTCGAGGCTATAATTGGTATGAATGCGGCCGTTGTTGCACCGCTTGATAATGGGCTTGGATCTTTCGCCCTTTCTTTGGCATTGAAAGAAGGAGGTGCTGCAATAGCTGTGCTGTCGACTCCACTCTCGAAATGCAATAACCATAATCTTTTGGATTTGATGGGGCAGCTATATGAAAAGGGGCTTCTTGTATCTCAATTTGCACCATCTGTAAAAACACAAAAATGGCATGTTGTATTGAGAAATAGATTCCTTTCTGGCATCTCGAATTCGGTGTACTTAGCAGAGGATAAGGACGGAGGTCCTTCTTGGGCTGTTTTTGATCTTGCAATGGAGCTTGGTGCAAAAACGATGCTCTCAAAAGCTATTGTCGAGAATCCCAATTTAAAATGGCCAAGAGATAGAATGCAAAAGGGTTCTTTGGTAGAGAAGAATCCATCAGATATAAGAAAATTGATTGACAAAAGATCGAGTAGAGTGAAAAGTAGCATGCTTGATGACTTAATACCTGATCTATTTTCTTGACCTGAAGATGGCTATTAACTAGGATATACAGAGAAAAACAACTATCTATATTTTGGAAATGTTTAATAAGGATATATAGAATGAAGAAAATCACAGCCAATGAACTTAGAAAGCTCTATATCGATTTTTTCGTCTCGAAAGGACATAAGCAGATATCAGGGGCATCATTGATTCCAGAAAACGATCCAACTGTTCTCTTCACTACAGCTGGAATGCATCCTCTAGTGCCATACATTCTCGGAGCTGAGCACCCAGCAGGAAAGAGGTTGACAGACTACCAGAAGTGCATCAGAACTGGCGACATTGACTCTGTCGGCGACCCTCATCACCTTACTATGTTTGAGATGCTTGGAAACTGGTCATTGGGTGACTATTTCAAGAAAGAAATGATTGGATATTCGTATGAGTTCTTGACTAAAGTTTTGGAAATACCTGTTGAAAAGCTATCTGTAACAGTATTTGCAGGAGATGCGGAAGTACCAAGGGATGAAGAGGCTGCAGCTCGATGGGCAGAGCTCGGAATTGCAAAAGATCATATCTACTTTATGCCTAGAGAGGACAACTGGTGGGGGCCTGCGGGTGAAACAGGACCTTGTGGACCGGACTCTGAGATGTTCTATGATACAGGTCGTGAAGCATGTGGACCAGATTGTAAACCGGGATGTAAATGTGGCAAGTACTTTGAGATATGGAATGATGTCTTCATGGGCTACATAAAGGAAAAAGATGGCACATATCATGAGATGAAGAGAAAATGCATCGATACAGGAATGGGAATTGAAAGAACTGTTGCTGTTTTGCAAGGTAAGAAGTCTGTATATGAAACTGAGGTCTTCCAGCCAATAATCCATGCTATCGAAAAGCTTTGCGGAAAGAAATATGGAGAGGATGAGAATGTCGACATCTCCATAAGAATCATTTCCGACCATATCAGGACATCGGTATTTATCCTTGGCGACCAGCATGCGATTGCGCCATCGAACGTCGGACAAGGTTATATCTTGAGAAGGCTTATCAGAAGAGCTGTGCGACACGGAAAGAAGCTTGGAATAGAGGGCGATTTTCTCTCCGGCCTTGCAGAGGTTGTACTCCAACTCTATGGAGAGCCGTATCCAGAGCTTATTGAACATAAGGATTTCATTCATGAAGAACTTGTAAAAGAGGAAGAAAAGTTCTCGCAAACCCTTACCAAAGGCGAGAAGGAGTTTGAGAAGATGCTTCCGAATCTCATGAAAGGAAACTCAAGAGTAATAGGTGGCAGAATTGCATTCAAGCTTTATGATACATATGGTTTCCCAATTGAGCTTACAAAAGAGCTTGCTGCAGAACATGGCTTCTCTGTAGATGAGAAAGGCTTCCAGGATGCATTCAAGAAGCATCAAGAGCTTTCAAGAGCTGGAGCAGAGCAGCAATTCAAGGGAGGCTTGGCAGACCATAGTGAGCTGACTACAGCGCTTCATACAGCAACGCATTTGTTGCATGCAGCATTGAGCCAAGTGCTTGGTGGATATGTAAAACAGCTTGGTTCTAATATCACAGCAGAGCGTCTAAGATTTGATTTCAATCACGACAAGCCTCTTTCTAAAGATGAGATCAAAGAAGTTGAGGATCTTGTAAATGAGCAAATCAAGAGGGACTTACCAGTTGTGAAGGAGACAATGTCGCTTGAAAAGGCCAAAGAGCTGGGAGCTGCAGCTCAGTTTGATTCTAAGTATGGCGAGAATGTCACAGTATATACAATCGGGGATTTCTCGAAGGAAGTTTGTGGAGGTCCTCATGTAACACATACAGGTGATATGGGGCACTTTAAGATAGTCAAGGAACAATCATCATCTGCAGGTGTAAGGCGAATCAAAGCTGTACTTGAGAAATAAAATAAGAGAAAGCAGGGTTTGTCCCTGCTTTCTTGCTTAGCAATAGAAAACTATTCTTCTGATGCAAGTTGCCCACAAGCAGCTAACGTTCCTCTTCCCTTGGAACGTCTCAATGTGTACTTGATGCCAAGTCGTTTAAGATTGTTCGTGAAGCATTCTATCTCTTTTTTTGATGGTGTTTTGTAATTTAGCTCATCTATTGGGTTCCATGCAATCAAGTTTATCAAGGCATCCAGGCCTTTTGTGAACTTCATTAAATCTATTGCGCTTTGCTCTGATGTATTGACTCCTGATAGCATGCAATACTCTAGTGTGATTCTTTTGTTTTGATGATGCTGGAATGAAAGTAGTGCTTCCTTTAGCTTCTTGAGGTTATATGTCCTATTAATTTTCATTATCTTCGAACGAGTCGCATCATCGGCAGATACAAGCGAAACAGCAAGCTTAACAGGCAGGTTTAATTCTGTCAACTTCTTTATTCCAGGCACAAGCCCACATGTCGATATCGTTATCTTTCTATATGATATATTGAATCCATCCTCTCTATGGAACTCTGTAACAGCTCGCATCACTTCCTGGAAATTGGCAAGCGGTTCTCCCATCCCCATGAAGACTATGTGGGAAATCTTTTCGCCAAGGCTTTTCAGATGGGCAAATTGCTCTACAATCTCACCAGCATTGAGATTTCTTTTAAGCCCCATTGTGCCAGTCTTGCAAAATGAGCATCCCATAGCGCATCCGACTTGGGATGAAATGCAAGCTGTATATCGATTATCTCCATCAAAAAGGCGTACACATTCGACTACGGACCCATCTTCAAGCTTTATTGCAAGTTTTGTTGCACTGTCATCATCATATTTTTTTATGATTGAAGATGAGAGTGCTGACTCATGGTCTTCTGAAAGTCTTTGACGCATTTCCTTTGTCAGACCTTTCATGTCGTTGAAGTCGAATATTCCCTTTATCATATTCTGATAAATGATCTTTGCTTGAAATGGCTTCTCGAGATCAAGAAGCTTAACAATTTCGTCTGTAGTTTTGCAAAATAGAGTAGCCATAGTTCTAGAACATAGAGGCAATAGCAATGACTACCCCTGTGATTCCTTCTCCTCCTAATAGTCCAGAAGAGACAAGGTTGAAGTTGCTTTCCGCTTTTTCCTTGTCTTTCGCACACTTTTTGACAATGAACATTATCATAGCGCCAAGTGCCATTATAGATGAAATGCTTGTTGATAGATAGAATCCAAGGCCTAGAGTTGCAGAAGGTACCTTTAGAAGATATAGGATGATTCCTATGACAAGCCCTATCGAGAAAGCTGTTTTGTTCGCTATTCCACCTGCCATGGCAGCAACTGATGCGGCTTGTGGAGCTGGAAGTTCAGCACTTCCAAATGTTCCAAATGCGTTCTTTATTACCACTAGCGATATCGCAGCCACGATTGCGCCAAGAACTCCACCGATTGCTTCTGCAACAAGTTGGTACTTCGCTTTGGTTCCTACAAGAGATCCTGATTTCAGGTCATTCATAACATCTCCTGTGAGTCCGCATGCTACAGCTACAACAGCAGCAATTGAAAATGATGCAACCAAGGAAGGCTTTATAAGCGCTGATATAAACAGCAAGACAAGAATCGCAAAGACTTCCATAGGGTTTATTCCTGTTTGGCCGGTAAGCATACCTGAAAGATATGCGGCAAGATATGTTCCTAGAACAACCAGAATGGCCTCAAAAAAGGTTATCTCAGTGAGCAATGAAAGTACAATCACGGCTAGAATGCATATTGCAAATACCATTAAAAGTATATTCTTGTTGATCGCAACTTTTGTATCTTTTCTTTTCTTGAATGCCTTGAATATAGCCATTATTGCAACACCTAGGCCTGTTCCAATCATTATCCCAAGACCAAGATTCGACCTAAAGACATCTGCTTGGGCCATATCTTTGAAGAAACCTGTCGCAAGACCTATAGGTGTGATTACAAAATAGCCAAGTATTGAGCCAAGAAGCCACATCAGAGCCAAAGCCGGTCCTATGATTGCTCCTATTGCTAAAGCCATAGGGCTGAGCCAGATAAACAGTCCTGGCACCATTGCGCTTCCCTTAAACAAAGTCAATGTCGATGGAATCCATCCAAGTGCATCTCTTATCGCTGTAAAAACAGCAGATGCGGCCATCGATGAGAATAAGACAGGTCCTCCTTTTCCTCCCTCTCCTGCAATCAATGTGCTGTAAGCGGCTTTCCCCATTGGATATGGAAGATTTTCTTTTTCAATGAATACTGGCTTATAAAGAGCTGTAAAAAGGTTTCCGAGTATTGCGCCAGTCACAGCTATTACAATGATTGTAAATAGCGATAGGTTGGCATCTGGATCTGTCATCCAGAGTCCAGGGAGAGTGAAGGCAAGTCCTCCAGCGACCATAGCACCAGCGCTCATCAAAGTATGAGTGCAAGTTATCTCATCAAGAGTTGAGTTTTTTGCTTTTCCTAGAATAGCCATAGAAAGCACTGTTACAAATACTGTAGGCCATGGCAATGCGCCCATTCTCAACGCCACATACATGGAAGATGTTGTTATCACAACAAGCCCGACTATTGCTATCGCAATGCCACGAACTGTAAGAGGATTTTTGTTTTCAGAATTTTTCATTTCTTATGTTATAAGAGTTTTGTCTTGGTTTTAACAAGAGGCATGGGGTGATGAAGAATTGTGTAGTTGATCATTTTGCTGTTGAAATTGCGGATATATTCGAAATAGTATATAACATGCATTCGGCAAAAGGATGTTTTGTTGAGTGCATAGGAGAAACATAATATGAAGAAATTTGCGTTGGTTGCAATTGTTATTTTGCTTTCGGTTTCAACTGTTTTTGCATCTGCATATGGAGCATCAAAAAAAGACGCACTATCAATTGGTCTTAACTTGGGATCCAACAATGGTGTTGTAGTTGATTATGGAATGGGTAAATTCGATCTTGAAGCAATTGTTGGATTCAGTCTCTTTAACAAGAACATGGATGTTGAGATTGCTGCAAATTATGCACTTTTCGATATAGCTGATATGGCAGACTTTGCAGGTTATATGCCATTTACTGTAGGAGCTGAAGGTGTTATTTCTACAAACTTCAAGGACTTTGGAGTAGGAGCAACAGTTCCAATGAAGCTTGCATATACATTCCCTAAGGTTCCAGTAACACTTTACTTCCGAGTTGCTCCTGGTGTGATGTTCAGCATCGCTCCTGAGTGGGATGTCAATCTTTATGTACCAGTATCATTAGGTGCAACATACAACTTCTAACAGAGAGTAGTTTTCTATTGCAATGGGGCGCCAGTTAGGTGCCCCAATTCTTATCCACCTATGATGATTGCGACAAGCATTATTATTGATCCAATCAATAGAGATGGCTCAAATATGCCATAGAGCATGTAATCAATAGCAATTGCCATCAATATTTGTCCGGAAGACAAAAGGATTGCAGATGCAGCTCCAGGTATTTTTGGAATTATCATATTGGAGCCAACTACTACAACACAAGCTAGCATCCCGCCACCAACGAGTATGTACCAAGGAGCTTGAAGAGCGGATTTAAAGCCCTCCAATGATGCTTCAGGCTTGGCAATGAGCATAAACAAGACGATACCAACTAGTCCTGAGATTACATTCTGCCTTGCAGAGAAGAACGCTCCTTTCTTTTTTGCAAACCCCGAGTTGTAGACCATCTGGATCATTGTAAGAGCTCCGGCAAGGATTCCAAGTGCTCCATAAAGCATCTTCTCAATAGAGTTGTTTTCCCTTGGATATAAAAGCATGAACGATATTCCGAGAAATGAGAGTATTAGAGACGCAATCTTCTTTTTCGAGATCCTTTGCTTTTGCATTCCCATCCAGCCTGTCAAATCGAAGACTAAGCCGGATGCGCACTGGCCGAGAACAGCTGTAGCCATTGCTATCGTTGTCCCGGCTCGCGACACAGAGTAGTAGTTTATTGTAAGGACTCCAAGCCCGAAGAGTCCTCCAAACCATTGCCACCAAGCGCTTTTTTCTCTTCTCGGGTTTATGATTTGGTTTTTTCTCCCGATTATCATAATTACACTCAAAGTCAAAATACCTACGACTTGGTTGATTGCAATCGATACTTCATTTGTTGATTTAAGTCCTAGCTCAGTGTTGAATGCGACCATGATAGATATGACAGCTCCAACGAAAAAGGCGGCAATATAGTTGAAAACATTTAATGCATAACGATTTCTTTCCATAAAGAAAATAATATGGGATTGCTGAAAAACTTGCTATTGGGAATAATCTTATATTAGGAGATATTTATGGAAATTATTTGCTTGGACTTGGAAGGAGTGCTCGTTCCTGAGATTTGGATTGCGTTTGCAGAGAAAACAGGAATACCTGAATTGAAGAGGACAACAAGAGATGAGCCCGATTATGACAAATTGATGAAGTTCCGCATTGATATCCTTGCGTCAAAGGGGCTTTCATTGAAGGATATACAGTCAGTCATTGCTACAATAAAACCACTTGATGGAGCTAAAGAGTTTTTAGACAAATTAAGGGAGCTCACTCAAGTAGTGATTTTGTCCGATACTTTCACAGAATTTGCAAAGCCTCTTATGAGGCAACTTGGATTTCCGACTATACTTTGCAATAGTCTTGATGTCGATTCCAATGGAATGATTGTCGGAATAAAGATGAGACAGCATGATGGAAAGAGAAAAGCAATAGAGGCATTTAGAGGCATGGGCTTCAGAACGTTTGCTTCAGGCGATAGCTACAATGATCTTTCGATGATTCGTAAAGCTGATGCCGGCTGTCTTTTCAGAGCTCCTGAGAACATCTTGAAGGAAGAGCCTGACTTGACTTTATGCAAAGACTATGACGAATTCTATCACGAGATAGAGAAGTTTGTGAAAAATGGCTAAAACGAAGAGATCTCAAAAGGGTTTTGTTGCATCTATTGTGATTCTCATTATAGGAATGACAATAGGTTTTCTGCTTCTGGGTTCGGTCTATGAAGGCCCTACTTGGGTAAAGGCACTGGTTTTTACTATTTACTTGTTTATTGTTTTCTTTCTTGTTAAGTTCTCATCTGATTTTGCAAAAAAACTTTCAAAATGCAACAAAGATGACGTTATGGGCAAAAAATAAGATATATTTGCTTTCTTTAAGTGTGCTTTAGCTTGACTTTCTTTGAAATAACGTACATTCTCAATCACATAAAAAGAAAGGGGATATAAGATGGACGCTTTTACCCAAGAAATGAAAGAAAAGCTTCTTGCTGAGCGAAAGGAACTTCTTGCAAAGCTCAACAGTGAAGAGGATAAGTTTAGGACTGAAGCAATGGTTTCTTCTGGAAGAGGTGATTCAAGCGACCTTGCAAGCGATGAGGGCGACTATAGGAAGATGGAAGCCTTGAATGCTATGGACGCAAAAAGGCTGAAAGCAATTGAGAATGCTCTCAAAAGGATCAGCGAAGGTAAGTATGGCTATTGCTTGCAATGTGGAAAGAAGATTCCAGAAGGTAGGTTGCGAGCTATTCCGTCGGCTGTATTGTGTGTTGAGTGCAAGAGTGAGAACGAAAGGAATTCAAATTAAGTTGCAAAGAGAGGTTTGTCGCCTCTCTTTTTTCATAGGTAAGGGTTGTTTTCTTTTTCGAAAGCAATGGTTGTGAATTCCCCATGGCCAGGAA
>ERZ808274.779-NODE-779-length-13443-cov-2.841724_pt1 | contig 13443 bp, 10 predicted proteins | sample MGYA00521277_ERZ808274 | MGnify/ENA primary metagenome ERZ808274 (study PRJEB31516, sample SAMN03275597) | gut metagenome | biome: mammalia-associated habitat; material: feces | host: Papio cynocephalus | place: Kenya | collected 2012-07-28 ... | reverse complement strand
GCTTGAACACAAGTACATACAAGATTACCGGAACACCAAAGAACGGAGTAACCACATTAAGAGGTATCAGCCCGTCATCACCGGGAAGTGTACAAAGAATGTTGCACAGCAAGGCCAGCACACTTCCGGCCAAAAGCGTCAACGGCAGCAGTTTGCGATTGTCGACAGAGCCAAGAAGCAAACGAGCTATATGCGGAACGGCAAGGCCTATGAATGACACAGGACCGCAATAGGCCGTAACTACTGCCGTAAGCATTCCGGTAATAAACAACAAAGCCGTCCGCGTTAGGCGTATGTCTACGCCCAGATTCTCAGCATAATTTTCTCCCAGCAACAGAGCATTAAGCGGCTTGACAAGAGCCAACGACAGACACAAGCCAACAACAACGACCAATGAAAACGGTAAAAGATGCTCGAAGCCAACGCCGCTGAAGTTTCCCATACCCCAAATCACATACGAGTGTACGCCTTCGGCAGTAGCCATATAGTTAAGCAATGAGATGGCCGAACTCGTCACATAACTAATCATTATACCTACTATCAGCAGCATCAAACCGTTTTTCACATAGGCCGACAACAGCAACAACAGCATTATAATTGCTCCCGAACCGATAAATGCCGCTACAAGAACAAGGAAAAATCCAGACAAGGCAAACGAGCCGGCCACAAAACTTCCGCCGAACAACAGCATGACCACTGCTACTCCCAAACTTGCACCGGCATTGATACCCAATATAGAAGAATCAGCCAAAGGGTTGGCAAAAACCGTTTGCAACAGCAATCCGCTCACGGCAAGCGCAGCCCCGCTCAACAGGGCAACAACCGCCTGAGGCAATCTTGATTGCAACACAATGAATGATGCCACCGTATTGGTTTCTTCGCCCGTCAGGATTTGCCAAATCCGAAATGGAGAATAATACACCGTACCATGGAAAATGTTCAACGCAAACAAAGCCAGCAGTGCAATTGACATCAAAGCAAAAGGGATACAGGCCTTAGTCATGGAGCGGCGTAAAAAACACAGGTTTATGGTCGGGCAGAAGAGATGGATGGAATATGTGTATCGCATCAGCCAATAGCAAATCAGGATGAAAGGGCTCAATATCAAAAAAAGGGACATTCAAAGTATTGCATCCGTAAATGCGCTTGTTCTTGAAAGCCTTGAAATTGGCATACTGTTCCTTTTCCTCTCGAAATGACTGATATGTATAATCACGTGCCGCACCATACTTTACCAACCAAATGTCGGCATCGTGCGCACAATTGTAGACCGTCTCAAACGACAGGCGCACACTGCCGCTCCCCTTCTTGTCGGCAAACAAATAATCGGCACCTGCATCAGCATACAGCTTACCCACCGTGCTCTCGGCTGCAGGAACATACCAGGCTGCACCATTCATGCAATCACAAAGCAATGACGGCTTCACTAAATCCTTTTTGTCTACCATCTTCTTTAATTTCAAATAGTTCCTCTCAACCTGCCGAAACAAAGAATCCGCCTCACGCTCTTTGCCTACAAGCATTCCAAAGAAACGCATCCACTCTGCGCGGCCGAGTGCAGAACTCTCCATGTAATCAGCACATTCTATTAAAGGAATGCCTGTGCGCTCTATCACACCGTATCCGCTCTTTTCAAAGGGCGAGACCATCATGGCGTCAGTCTTTGCCGATATAATCAGCTCGACATTAGGGTTCATGGCGCTGCCCATATCCTTTATTTTTCCGCTTTTCACCCTTTCTATGACAGGCTGCTGCCTGATATACTCAAAATCACACACTCCCGAAACACGTTCGACAGCCCCAAGCTCTGTCAACAAGTTCGTATGAACGGATGTAAAAACCGCCAGCCGTTCCAATGGCACCCTTACTACCATTCCCGGAGGCAAGTCTTTGGTGCTCGTACCCTTTGGAATCAGGATATACCGGCAAAGCTCTTTTCCGGGTTGCCAAGGGTCTTGAACAACCACTTGCCGATAACCGGCTCCCTGGCTAATGCGTATCAGATGAGCATACTTGAAAGCTATGGTATCGGATGATGCCATAGAAGCCGGTTTTCTTCCTTGCCCGCAAGAGCAAAGAAAGAAAACCAGCAGGCATATTCCACTGAACAGTTGTTTACACACTCCCAACAACTTATTTAAGATTAAATACCATCTGCACAGGATGGACGCCGGCAACATGCTTTTTCTGCAAAGTGCCATCTGCTTTATATTCGTTTATATAACCCGCAGTGGCATAATCGGCAGAGCCGTTCGCACCTACATTGTCTGAGCCAATGAATATGTGTTTCGTCACAGGGTCTACTTTGATGAACGTAGGGAAGTCGGCCGGAGTCTTCACTAAATTGTCATTCGTGATACCGGTCTTCAAATCCATTGAAAAGTATGTATAGTCTGTCACATAAGTCTGTGGATCCATATCCGCATATATCGCATAGAGTGTAGAACCATCAATGCACATCATTGAAGCATTCACCATTTCCGACACCTTGTCATTCTTATCAATTTTCTGCAGCATGGGCTTTATATCACCATAATTGCCTTGCGAAATGACATATACATTGCCCTCGTTGTCGGCAGCTGCTACATTAGGATTTACGCGTACCGGAATTTCCTTTTCAAGACTGAACGTGGAAAGATTCACTTTGGCCACCTTTTTGCCATTGGCATAACCGTTCATGTAATTCATGCCATCAGAAATAGCTACATACAGATAGCCATTGGCCACGGCCATTTCTTCCGGATTAGGCCCGACCTTCACAGAATCTTGCACCGTCATTGTACGCGCATTGAAACGAGTCACATAGCCATCAAAATTGGATATGAACACATAGCCATTGGCTGTTGCCAATGCTCGTGGGGCAGAGACTTTAACTTGCTTCTCAACCTTCAATGTGTTTTTGTTTGCAACAAAAAGTACATTCGACTCATACGCAATCACAAACAGATGGTCGCCATAAATAATGCCGCCCTGCAATGTGTTGCCGGGCAAAAAACCATTGGCTGCCACAAACACGCTGTCAGTCAATGCCTGCGTGCCATAGTCAAGATAGCCTATCGTACTGCTTATCTTACTATAATAGCTGCCTTGGTTCATTACATAAGCACCATTGGATGCTGTCGGCACAAAAGGCTTGTACTGATCCTTGTCATCATCGTCGCTACAAGACGAAAAGGCAAACATACAAACCATCAATAACGATAATAAATAATACTTTTTCATTATGCTAACTGTTAGAATTTAATATTCAATGAAATGCGATACGAACGCCCCGGCATCGGATAGCCCGCTACAAGTTCGTATTGCCGGTTTCCCATGTTTTGCAAATCGGCTCTTGCCTCCATCTTTATGGATCTCATTCTGAACATACGCCAGAACGACATGCCCCAATCAAAGTACCCCTTTAGCCGCGTTCCGGGTGTATGCTCGTGAGTGGCATACCTATCCAGCACCATTGTTCCGGAAACGGCCATATTTACCCAAGGATTCTCGTAAGCCAACGAAGAACAAAGCGAATAACGCGGCACATAAGCAAGCTGTTTGTTGTAAGAACGGCTGCCCGACTCGCTTTTATCGACAACATGCTGCATGGAACAATTGCCTGCCAATGTCAGCAAATGGCCTTTAGCCGGTCTTACACTGTTTTCCAATGTCAGATCAAGACCTTTTGCCTCCACTTTTCCTAAGTTGAGCGTACGCCAGATATACAGATTATAGGGAACCGATGTTATTTTGTCTTTCACCTGGTTATAGTATGCATCTGCCGTTATTTTCAGCAAAGTCCATGTATGGCTTATCCGCTTTTGAAACGTAAGTCCTGCACCCAACTGATGTGTGCGTTCGGGACTCAAATCGGGATTGCCCAGATGATAATAATACGACTCGGTAAACGTGGGAACACGGAAAATATCCTTGTAAAACAGGCGCACATACAATTGTTCACGCGGTAGCAGCTGGAACGAAGCACCCACCGAAGGCGTCAGTCTCGCAACATCGCGCGCTGCAGTGACACCGTCAGCCTCATTAAAATACAGCGATGCCAACAGACGTCCTGACAAACGCAGACGCCCTAATCGGTAGTTCATCGTCATGCTCTGCAATAAGCTGTGGCGGCTCACATCATGATTTGTCTTTTGATTGCTGTTCAAACTGTTATAAGAATAATCGGCAGCATACGACAGTCCTATATTCCGTGCAGGAGCACAAGACACCAAAGCGGAAACATAGGCCTCGCGTTGCCAATAGTCTTGACGCCAAGCACCATCGGGATAGATGTTGCTGACATCAACATAGCGCGACTCTTGCCAATTATATTTTCCGATAAGTTGCGTTGTCCACTTGTTGTTCCAGCCCTTCAGCCAACGCACCTGCCCAAAAGCATTCCGATCATGCTGCTTCTCATTGTTAACCGGATTATAATAGACCACAATGCCCGGCAAATGATGATTATTGTCATAGTAGTAGAGCTTGCCATCGACCAATGAGCGTTTGCCGGCATCCCAATAAGTATTGAGCTCGCCACTGAACGAATTCATCCTGCTGTTATTGCGATGCTCGTGCGTCGTAATCAATCCGTTTTGCAACGTGTATGGATAATCATTGCCTGAAAAAAGATAATTGCCCATCGCCGAAAAAGCCAATTTTCGTGTTATACGTTCGGCCCACCTTGCATTAACTCCATATCGGTCAAAACTCCCCTGTTCCAAATGCAGCATCCGCTTGCGGCTTTCTGAGCCACCGTTCTGAGCAAAAGGTGAAAACGTGCTTATATTTATTGTTGCCGATGCTGCCGCCGCACGTGCCGGCTGTAAAAGATCGAAATCATCACCGACAACAAGCCCCAACTGTTCCACTGAAGACAGATTAAAGCGACCCAAGTCTATCTGGCCGGTTTGGGCATCACTCAATATGACGCCATCGACGGCTACTGCAGTATGTTGTGCGCCCAATCCGCGCACAGAAACCGTTTTCATGCCGCCTGCACCGCCATAATCACGGATATTGACACCCGAAAAACGGTTCAAGGCATCCTCGATGTCCACAGCTCCACGCTTGTATAAATCCCGGGCATCAAGTTGCTGCACAGGCACGAGGCTTATTACAGATTTGGTTCCCGGCTGACTGGCAATCACCTTTACATTATCAAGTGTATAAAGTCTGCCACCCGCTGAATCTACGGGTGAAGCAGTCGCAACGGCACACGCTGCAAGACTTACGACAAGCAATGGCATGCAAAGCCGATACCTGATATGACTTTCTTTTCCTTTTGTCACCTCTAATCTGTTCCGAATATAATCCGCACCCTTCCGCGAAGTGCTTTTATTGGATTTCCTGAATGGCAGGTCTTCTGGCTTGTTCCCGTAAAGATGCCTTCCCGAATGATCGACTCAGTGGCTTCAATTCAAGCTTGCAAAGCAAACAACATTGTTCTTTACGAATGATAGAACTTACAGCAGCGCGACTGCTCGGGATTTTCACCCGATTCCCCGGCATCGCCCTCACCGTTTCTTTCAACTCCGGAAAGGACAAAGCCATGCCATTAGTGCCGCAAAGGTATGTTTTTTCCATGATAAAAGACTATACACAAGCCGCTTTTCTTGGATAACGCTCCCAAAATCGGCCTCAGGATGCGAAAGCATTGGTCAGGCTCCGGTCTGGAACGCAGCAAATTCCGACAGCAACGCAGCATTTTCAAAAACAAACGCAGCGTGTCCGCCGGCATAGCAATAGCAATCCGGAGGAAAAGCTTTCGCGCATAATCCTCCGGATTGTCACTAAAAACAGCAAGAGCTTTCTTATATCTTTCCCTTAATTGCCGGCTATGACAATGAATGTCAATCCGGCAATAAAAAACGCGAACATCACAGCCAAAAGGCCTTTAGTTGTGCGGTCGGCACCACAAAACTCTTTCCACACAAACACGCCCCACAAGGCCGCAATCATCGGTGCTCCTTGCCCCAATGCATACGAAATGGCTGCACCGGCTTTTCCGGCGGCGATGTAGCTCAACAATGTACCAAGGCCCCAAACAAAGCCTCCAAGGACGCCCACGCAATGGGTCTTGAGAGAGCCGCTGAAATATGTTCCATAATTGACAGGCGCACCACTAAAAGGCCTTTTCATGGCAAGAGTATTAAAAATGAAGTTGCTAAGGAAAATTCCCACGGAAAAGATGAAAAAGGCCGAATAGGGCGTTGCCTTTCCGACTTCGGGCTGCTCAAAATTTTCCAAATCCATGGCCACAGCGACAAAGCGATAGAAAAACGACATCAATACGCCGGCAAGAACAGCCAGGAGAATGCCTTTACGACTTGAGCTGCCACCTTTCTGCTGCCTGCCCGAAGCAATGCCATTGACAACGATGGCCACTACCACAAGAGCAACGCCGGCAAAAAGCAATCCGGCATCTCCTTTCGGTTGGCCGAAGTAATTGATAATGACACCAAGCACCAAAGCAAGCCCTACACCAACAGGAAATGCCACACTCATACCTGCCAACGAAACAGAGGCCGTCAGCAAGATATTTGATGCATTAAAAATGAACCCACCCACAATGGCACTGGCAACGGCCGCACCCGATACCTGACAAAGGTCTGTGCAAAAGCTACGGCCATCCGAGCCAAAACTGCCAAGAGTGAAGCCCATCAGCAACGAGAACAAGAGAATCCCGATCACATAGTCCCAATAATAAAGTTCATAGCGCCAGTTCCTGGCAGCCAACTTCTGTGTATTACCCCAAGAGCCCCAGCATATCATGGTTACCACACATAGCACCACAGCAAGCTCATAACTATTTACGATAAACATAACTCTCAGACTTTATCTATTTTACTTTCCATTTCTCACTGATTTCATTTGCACGCGGAATAGAGCACCATGCACCCATGCGCGTCACACTGATTGAAGCAGCCCTGTTGGCATCGCTTATGGCCTGCACCAATGTTTTTCCTTGGCTCAATGCAACACAAAGAGCTCCACAAAAAGTATCACCGGCGGCCGTCGTGTCAACCACATGGGATTTAAAGGCTTCTATATGCTGCAGTTCGCCGTTTTCTTCAGTATAAGCACCGGCACCACCGGCAGTAATTACCACTTTCCCCACGCCCAATTTCCGGATAGCCGTAATTGCCCGCAATGCAGAAGCTTCATCGGCAATTTCTATACCGCTCATGCCACTTGCTTCTGTTTCATTGGGAGTGATGATGTCAATGTTTTTCAAAAAGTCTTCGGGCAAAGCTTCTTTCGGAAATGGAGCAGGATTGAGCACAACCGTGACTCCTGCTTCATGAGCCATTCTCGCTGCATACATCAGCGTAGGGATGGGTGTTTCCAACTGCATGAGCAAAATGGATGACCCACAGATTTCTTCGCGCGCAGCCTCGACATCTGTCTCAGAAAGCATGGCATTGGCCCCCGATGCCACGATAATGGAATTTTCTCCCTTTTCATCAACCGGAATCATAGCTACACCGGTCGAAACACCGGTAGTTAGTCGTACAAAACGCGTATCTACGCCTTCTTCCTCAAGCATTGCAAGCGATTGGTGGCCGAAACCGTCATCACCAAGACGCGCCACGAATAAGGTATCACCACCCATTCGCGCCACAGCTACGGCCTGATTGGCTCCTTTACCACCTTGATTGGTCATGAAGTCATGGCCGATAATTGTTTCTCCCGGTTTAGGCAAATGGTCGACTTTAATGACCATATCGGTATTGCAGCTGCCTATAACTGCTATCTTTGGTCTTTCCATATGAAATTAATAAATACTGTCTTAAACCGTAACTTAAGTTTGTGTGTGCAGACAAAAATACAACATTCCTGCAACTTTGCATGGCATATCGCCCTGTTTATTTTCATCAAGCTCTCGCAATGCTATAAACAACGAAAGTAAAAACATATATTCCCGTTTTAAATTCGTTAATTCACAAAAGTTCGTATCTTTGCAAACACATAAAACAAAACAATCATATTAAAAACCCTATACTATGCATCAAGGACTTATTCTCGTATTGGCATTAATGCTTTCGACGGCCTCTACTCTGGCACAAGACGTAAGCGAAAAAACTCAATTTCAGATCCTGACATCGACAGGACTTGCTTTGGACAATCATGGCAGCGAAGCCAATAATTCAAGGCTCTTTGTAGAAAAAGCGAACAAGAAACAAGCTTCTCAGGTTTGGCGCTTAGGCAGACACAGCGATGGCTCTCGTGCCATTATCAGCGCATTGACAGAAAAGAGTGTAGACAACGCCGGAGCACCCGCAGGAGCTCATGCGGAAGTCTTGCAATGGGATACACAAAAAGACCATCAAAACGAACAGTGGATTATGACGCGCCTGTCAAACGGATTATATACTTTTACAAGCAAGACAAGCGGCGAGAACCTTGGCTTTAGCGAGACGCCGAAAAGCGGCATGAAGATTGCCCAATTCCCTGCCAACGCCAATGATCCCAACCAACAATGGAAATTGGTGAAATCAACATTGAAAGTAAAGTCGACGGCATATACCAGCACTAACGATTGGGAGAACCCACGTATATTCGAAATCAATAAAGAACCCGCACATGCCTTTTTCATACCATTTTCCTCCATCGAAGAGGCAAAAGCCGACCCGACTTATCGTTTACCCTGGTTGCCAACGAAAAGTTCACGCATAGTCATGCTCAATGGGAAATGGAAATTCCATTGGGTCAAAGAACCGAAATTGCGACCAGTAAATTTTTACAAACCGGGTTACGATGTCAGCAAATGGGATGAGATCAATGTTCCATCAAATTGGGAAATGGAAGGCTACGGCACACCTATCTACACGAATGTCACCTATCCTCACGCCAACAGGCCTCCTTATATCTTACCACAGGCTGGCTACACCAACGAAAAGGAAAGAAATCCGGTTGGTTCCTATCGTCGTGACTTCACAATACCGCAAAATTGGAATGGACAGGAAATATTCATCCACTTCAACGGAGTTTACAGCGCATTCTACATTTGGATAAACGGCAAAAAAGTCGGATACAGCCAAGGCTCGTGTACAGATGCTGAATTCCGCATTACCCCCTATCTAAAGAAAGGCAACAACACGTTGGCGGTTGAAGTTTACCGTTGGTGCGATGGCAGCTATCTTGAAGACCAAGACATGTTCCGTTTAAGCGGCATCTATCGTGATGTTTATCTTTTCGCTACCCCTAAAGTACGTTTGCGTGATATTTACCTGACCAACAAACTATCTGAAGACTTGAAACAAGGAACGCTGAACGTAAAAGCCAAAATCCACAACTATGGCGGCGATATGAAAAATTCACAACTCCGCATCACCTTGAAAGACGATGCAGGAAAAGCCATCAGCACATTGACATCGCCTATAACCATTGCACAAAAAAACAAAGAAAGCATTGTCAACATTTCAGGAAACATCTCGAATCCCGCCTTGTGGACTGCCGAGACACCTAACTTATACAATATTGACATCGAACTGATTGACGGAAACGGGAAAACACTTGAAGCGACCACACAACGCTATGGTTTCAGGAAGATTGAAATGAAAAATTCAAAGATTTACATCAACAACCGGCTCATATACTTCAAAGGTACCAATCGGCACGACATTCATCCGATTTACGGGAAAGCTGTGCCCATCGAGTCGATGCTTCAAGACGTTCTTTTGTTTAAGCAATACAATCTGAACACCATCCGCACGAGCCATTACCCGAATGATCCCCGTATGTACGCAATGTTTGATTATTATGGCATTTATGTCATGGATGAAGCGAATGTCGAATGCCACGCCAATCATTCTCTATCCGACAATCCGGCATGGAAAGATGCCTACTGCATGCGACAAGTCCGTATGGTGGAACGCGACAAGAACCATCCGGGCATAATTTTCTGGTCGATGGGCAACGAATGCGGAAAAGGCAACAACTTCCGCGAAGCCTATAAAGCCATCAGAGCCATTGATGACCGTTTCATCCACTATGAAGGGATGAACGAAGCGGCTGATATCTATTCTGAAATGTATCCAAGCATCAAGCATATGGAAGACATTGAAAAAAATTCGGACAACCGCCCATATTTCCTTTGCGAATACGAACACGCAATGGGAAACGCAATGGGAAACATGAAAGAATATTGGGACCTTATCGAATCTTCACGGAAAATGATCGGTGGTTGCGTCTGGGACTGGGTAGACCAAGCCATAGTCATGAAAGGACAGCCTAAAGATCACTACTTCTTCGGAGGTTCGTTTGGCGACCGTCCCAACGACTTCGACTTTTGCTGCAACGGCATTGTTACGGCCGACCGTTCAATAACACCCAAACTCCTTCAGGTTAAACATATCTACCAATATTTGAAATTTGCCACTGCGCCCGGTGGAGCAGTCGAAATAGCCAATTGCTACGGATTTCTGAATCTGAACAACTTCGGACTGCGTTATAGCATTTTGAAAGACGGCAAAACCATAAAAACCGGAACAGTCGCTCTGCCAAACTGTAATCCGGGAGACAAAGCCACAGTCAAAATACCGGGCTATGCAGAAGCAAAATCAGGCGAAGGGGAATATTTCGTAAACGTCGAAGCTTTCCTAAAAGAAAAGACCATCTGGGCGGATGCCGGACATATCGTAGCCAATGCACAACTAACCTACACAGAAAGCCCGACATATACACCCTCGCTAAAACCTGCACCTGAAAAGTGCAAACAGCGTTTCAGCATTGTCAACGACAACCACAATAATGTCTTCTTCCGCACTTCAGAAACAACCGTATGCTTCGACCGTTCAAACGGACAACTTGTCATGCTTTCATATAACGGGAACAACATTCTCTCCGGGCGCGACGGATTCAAATTCAATTTTTATCGTTCCATCAACAACGATCGTCGTGAATATCCCATTCATAGCCGGAAGCTGACAGGCTTTGAATATCACGAAAAAGACAATGGCATGGTAGAAGTCAACGTATCCTATACTGATGTAATCAACAATTTGGAAGTTCCAAACACAATGGTTTATTGTTTGAACCCCGATGACGGTTCAATTAACGTAAAAACGACATTCGACATCAATAAGGATTACAACTGGCCGCGAATCGGCTTACAAATTGCCCTAAACAAAAACCTTGAAAATATAGAATGGTATGGCCGCGGTCCTATGGAAAATTATCCCGATCGCAAAGACTGCGCTTTCATTGGCCGCTATCAAAAAACAGTAGATGGCATGACCGAAAAATATGTCCGTGCCGAATCTATGGGTGAACGCTGCGATGTTCGTTGGGTCAGCTTCACCAACAACAAGTACGGCATCCGCATAGAAAGCACACATGCCCCATTCCACTTCAGTGCATTGCACTATACAGATCGCGACCTTTGGGACGTTGTTTATGGCCATGATTTGCCATCGATTCGTAAAGATGAAATATACCTCAGCCTTGATGCTGCCATGCGAGGACTGGGCAACCAAAGCTGTGGGCCGGCACCCCTGGCCAAATATGAAATGGAACGCGGCAAAACATATGAGCTTGAATTTTCCATCAATCCTATTAAAAACTAATGATAGAATTTTTACGAACACCGGCAAACTACCAAGCAAAAGGAAAGTACATAGGGTATATTGATCAAGCAAAAGACGAATACGACCTGCTCGACAAAATCGCCAAAGCCCTACGCTTTCCTGATAGTGCCGGTGGCGGCTGGAACAGTATCGACGATGCCCTCCGCGACCTATCCTGGATTACCGAAAAAGAAGTAGTACTTATACACCTGACATTGCCGGAACTTTCACCCACTGCTTGGCAAACCTACATCAGCATCATTTCGTATGCAGTTGACAGTTGGGAAAATGACCCGGAGCACCATCTGACAATCTTCTTTCCGGAAGACGCACTCCCAATGGTGCAAGCGGCTTTACGAAGATTGGAATAATTAAAAAGTTTTCCAAGAGCCACATGCAGCTTCTGGCTTCATGTCGGCTCCTGGAAAACTCTCTTGTCTCAGATAAACAGGCTGTTCTTAATTTTTCATCTCATCTCTTTTAGAGATTTGCGAAATTATATCCAGACCAAGTAAACAACGATTGCTCTGCACCCCGATTAGCAGGAGACTCTACGAAGTTCTTCAGTTCACCATTCAACTTCTTACCAGTCAGACTAAGTGTATTGGTGATATTGACACTTGAATTGGGGTTTCCGTCACCTTTTTTATCAGTCATATCTATCAAATCTTTCGAGCCACCGGTACCTTTAACCAAAGCATTTTTAATTGTTGCTTTTGCGCCACGCCTGATCTTTATAACATCGTCCATACGGTCCACCTTATCCGTTGTATTGGCAGCGTCATTTACTATTGTCATATTTTCAATTGTAAAGTCAGATTGACGCAAATGGTCAGGATACAATCCATCCAAATTTCCATCCGATTCGACACCACGTGGGTCAGCCTCAGTACTGGTGTAACTTTTTTCCCAAACGCCATAGCAGTTTTTCAATGTGCCTGAATATCCCTGGGTAAAGTCAAACATATCATCGTCAGGATTTACAGCCAGCAAGTTGGTAACATTAACCGTTCCTCCGAAGAATTCAATTGCATCATCTGCACTTTCAAGCACATAGATATTCTCTATTTTTGTTCCATTTCCAACTCCGTTCAAAGTGAGTCCGTTATGTTCAATATCTGCTGTAGAGCGAGCTCCGGCATAGCAAATCTTCACATAAGTCAATGAGCCGGAATTATCGTTGGATACATTTCCGCCATACTTGTAATTGTTATCAATCTCCGTCAGACCGACATCGGTTTTATCTTCACTTTGTCCTGAAATAGGAGCTTTACCATTGATAATGATACCTCCCCAAAAACCTGACTTCGGATTAGCAGAATTAGCAGTAAACACTACAGGTTTCTCAGCTGTTCCATTTGCATAAAGCTTGCCACCTTGAGCCACCAACAAATAGTTGCTGAAACCTTCTTGTGCTTTAATCACAGCTCCGGCCGGAATATTCAGACGACCTCCTTCTGCAATGACCACCGTTCCACTCAGGATATACTCCTTAGCTTCCAATGTCTCTTCCTTAGTAAGAGTTCCGGTCAAGATATTCCCACTCACGAGAATTGAGCTTCCGGGCTCTACTTTGTTGTCATCGCTATCGCTACCACACGCAGTTAAAGTAAGAGCGATTGCAAGTGCAAAACAAGATGTAATGTTTGCAACAATTGTTTTTTTCATTCTTTTCATTTTATGTTGATTTGGTTCTACGTTTCAAATTCTCTATTTCAAAAGGCATACGAAATGCCCAAACTTATATCAAGTCCTTTTTTATAATCACCCAATACAATTTCCCTACCGTCTCCATTCGCTTTACGAACCAACTTATATGATGGGTTCAACAGATTACGGAGTTTCAAATTCATGGATAAGTGCTTATTTAATTTGGCTTGAGATATTAGGT
>ERZ808274.775-NODE-775-length-13480-cov-3.869274_pt1 | contig 13480 bp, 13 predicted proteins | sample MGYA00521277_ERZ808274 | MGnify/ENA primary metagenome ERZ808274 (study PRJEB31516, sample SAMN03275597) | gut metagenome | biome: mammalia-associated habitat; material: feces | host: Papio cynocephalus | place: Kenya | collected 2012-07-28 ... | reverse complement strand
TAATCGTAAGTCTTATTTCTTTTCTTACATCTAATAATCCTTTTGTTTGTATTGGTGTTTTGCTAATTTACTCTCTTTATTATTTTATTTTTGCAAGGAAAAACCTAAAAACATTTTATGAAAAAAGCAGAAGAATTCATCAATGTTATTATTTTGTAACTACATATCTTTTGACGATGTCGATTAAAGAATCGTATGATGATGCTTTCGAAAATGCGATAAAAAACAAAAACGATGAATTTTCCAAAATACTTGATGAATTACAGGAAATGAATTCACTTGAAAAAATAGATTATCTATCAAAATATTTTACTTATTCTTTTTACCATATGTTTCTAAAAGTAATTAATCTTTATCAAGATCAAGGCGGAAACATTTTAAAAATGTCTAGTTCTTTGTTAAATGAAACAATAAGAGTCGAAGAAACAATGAACGAATCTGAAACTAATTCGAAAAAAAAGGCAATTGAATTCTTTATATTATGGAGTCTTTCTTTTGTAGTTATTTTATTTATGAGATTTGCTTTACAAAATTTTTATTTAGGAATGTTAAAGTCTATACCGTTTTTTGTGATATTAGTTTCATTTTATGTGTTGTTTTTTGTAGCTGTTCACATTTTTATTACTAGATATACAAAAATGCCAATAAACGAAGAAGGTAAATTCAATGAATAAATTTAAAAAAAGACTGCAGAATATTGGCCTATCTTATAAAAAAGAAATGGCTATTTTGATTACTCTAAATATTATTATACTTTCTATTTCTGTTGTGCTTTTCTCATATATTAAAAAACCTATTATATTTGCATTCTTATTATTGATAGATGTTGGGATGAATTTTGTGTATTTGAGCCGATATAAAAACATGGAATCCAATATGGAAATATCTTTGCATGATGAGTTTATTTCACTTTTACCATTTTATAAAACTTATATTTCAAACGGATTTAATGTTTATAAAGCATTTCAAGAATTAATACCTTTTTCAAGCGAACAATTAAAAGAAAGAATTGAAAAAATGATCACAGATATTGATGAAGACAAAAGCATTAAACCTTACATTAATTTTGCTAAAAAATTTAAGGATAATGAGATTGAACAACTTTTAATATGCATTTATCAAATGGTTGATGATGGTAACAACGAAAAATATGTAAATCAGTTTGAAATTATTTTTTCAAAATTAAGAGACGAGAAATATAAAAACATTATTGAAAGAAAGGACAAATCGCTTTCTAGTATGAGCGTATTTCCACTTATTGGGTCTGCTCTGCAGATTGTGATGATTACTTTTGGAATTCTTTCAACTATAGGAGACATGATTAATGGGATCTAAAATCGGTTTTATTTTGTCATTATTGTTTGTTGCGCAGCTTTTCGCTATAGGTGGAGATATGATGTCTATTCAATTTATTTATACAAATTTAGATGCGCTGAGTATAACAGTCGGAAATCTCATATCAAAAAGCGGTGGTATTAATGATGAAATTATTAATCTTGTAAAAGAAGAGAATGCGTCGATTGAGCCGATAGGAGAAACGTCTCCTTTAATAGGATCTGTTTATAAGTACAAAGTATTCATGAATTACGATGCATTAATTATTGATGATAAAGTGATGGAAATAGCCGTATGTAGAAGTGTATTAATCGGTTATTATTCATAAAATAAAGAAAGGAGAAAAAACATGTCAGAAATAAAAGGACAATTGTTGGGCATTATTCTAACAATAGCGGTTTTCGGTGTTGTTTTAACAGCGATGGTTACTTCGTTTGGAAAAATGAGTGAAACTGTTGGGTCTCGCGTTGAAGAAATCGCAACAACTGAAGTTAGTTATCAAAACACCACATCAATTTAACAATATGGAAGTGAACTATTCACTTCTTTGAAGTGGAGAACGATATTTCAAAGAACTGTATAGTTGTTTTTTGTTCTTATTATGGTAATATATTGTCTAGTTGAGGAAATGATAATGAATACAATAGAAGAAATAAAGAATAAATTAGCAAAAGTAGCTCACAAAGAAGTAATTAATGACAATGATAAAATACGTGAATTGGGTTTAGATTCACTAGATGTCGTTGAATTACTTTTAGAACTTGAAGAACAATATGATGTTCATTTTGATGATGTTGACATGTCGAATTTAGTTACTGTCAAAGATCTAATGGACGAAATTGAAAAGCAATTATAACTTTAAAAAAATAAAAAATTGTATTGATAATAAAGTTGTGGTTGTGCTAATATAATCAAGCATTTATGCAACGCCTACCTAGCTCAGTCGGTAGAGCAATCGGCTGTTAACCGATCGGTCGTGGGTTCGAGTCCCTCGGTAGGCGCCACTGGCCTGTTGGAGAAGTGGCTTAACTCATATGCCTTTCACGCATACATTCATGGGTTCGAATCCCGTACAGGTCACCAAATGTAAATAATCCCATCGCTTGATGGGTTTTTATTTACCTTAAATATCTCTTTTGATAAAAAATAACAAATTCTCATCTATCTTTACGCGATATATTTATTTAGGGTGTTTTACACCCTTTTTTCATTAATCAATTGAACACTTTTAGTTTATGTGATATATTCAAGTTGCTTAAGGGAGTAGTTTGCAGTTATCTAACTGTGATAAGTCAACATCTCAAGCCATTTGGCTCTGGCTTATCTTAAATAACGAGACTTAGGTAAGACATTAGTCCTACCTTTGGTCAAACGGTAGGATATTAATGTATCCTATTTTTTTGTTTAGTGAGGTAAGACAATGGAAGAAATTAAAAAAGAAATAGCTTATGAAACATTATCAACAAAGCAAGTGGAAGAAGCTTTGCAAGTTGATATAGAACACGGTTTAAGCAATGAAGAAGCAAAAGAAAGATTGCTTAAATATGGCCCAAATAAACTTCAAGAGAAAAAGAAAAAATCTTGGATAAGAATATTTTTCGAACAAATGAACAATCCAATGATTTTTGTTCTTTTTGCCGCTATTGCAGTAACCATTGCTGTTTCCATTTATGAAACTGTAAATGCTGTTAAAGCAGGGCAAACCGGAAATCTATTTCTTGAAGTGGGTGATTGGCCAGATGTCATTATTATTTTGGCTGTCATTTGTTTAAATTCGGTAATTGGTACAATACAAGAAATAAAAGCTCAAACATCTCTTGATGCTTTAAAAAATTTATCTAGTCCTGAATCGACAGTAATTCGTGATGGTAAAAGATTCAAAATAAAATCAAGTGAACTCGTTCTCGGCGATGTTGTCGTTCTTGAAGAAGGTGACACCATTGGAGCGGATTTAAGATTAATTGAAGCGGTAAATTTAAAAGCAAATGAATCATCCTTAACAGGTGAATCAGTACCTGTTGAAAAAGATTCAAATGTTGTTTTTTCTTCATCTGTTGGTGTTGCAGATAGAGTTAATGTTGCTTATATGTCGACACCTGTTAGCTATGGTAGAGGTAAGGGAATTGTCATTAAAACTGGTATGAATACCGAAATTGGTAAGATTGCCAAAGCTCTTGATGAGGAAGAGGATAATGAGACCCCGCTTCAAAAAGTATTAGCGAAATTATCAAAATTCTTAGGTTTATTAACTCTTGGTGTAGTTATTGCTGTTCTGATTATTGAAATTATTTGGATATTTGTTGATGGTAAAGGTGGAGAAATTGAACAATGGATTGATGCTGTTTTATCCGCAATCGCTCTTGCTGTTGCTGCGATTCCTGAAGGTCTTGCTGCAGTTGTCACAATTGTTTTGTCAATTGGTGTTCAAAGAATGGTCAAAGCGAATACAATTGTTAGAAAACTACCAAGTGTTGAAACTCTCGGTGCCGTAAGCGTCGTTTGCTCTGACAAAACAGGCACGTTAACACAAAACAAGATGACTGTAGTGGAGTCTTATACATTTAATCATTTTTATGTAGATAAAGATTTTAACGAAAATAACACCGATAAAGACTTACTTCTTTTAGCAAAAGGTATGTCATTATGCTCAAACGCAACTGTTGATGAAGGCTTATATGGAGATCCAACAGAGATTGCCTTAGTAGCTTTTGCAAATGAGTTCGGATTACATAAAAAAGATCTTGAAAAAAATATGCCACGTGTAGATGAACTCCCATTTGATAGCGTTAGAAAAATGATGTCTACAAAACATATTTACAAGAATAAAAATGTAGTTTTCACTAAAGGCGCATTAGATAGCATTTTATCTCACACCAAGTTTATTCTTGAAAATGGTAGTGTAAGAAAAATTTGTCAAAATGATATTGATAAAATTTATAAGGTTAATAGTGAATATTCTAGCAAAGCATTACGCGTTTTAGCGCTTGCTTATACGAATAAAGAAGATATTAGTGAAGACGATTTAATATTTGTTGGTCTAGTGGCTATGATTGACCCTGCAAGACCTGAAACAAAAGGGGCTGTTGCTAAATTTAAAAATGCTGGTATTACAACTGTAATGATAACAGGCGATCATAAAGATACAGCTTTTGCTATTGCTAAAGATTTAGGAATTTGTAGTGACATTTCTGAATGCTTAACTGGAAAAGATGTCGATAATTTAAACGAAGAAGAACTCAAAGAAGTTTGCAAACACGCACGCGTTTTTGCTCGTGTTTCACCTGAAAACAAAGTTCAAATCGTTAAAGCCTTTGAATCTAACGGAAATATTTGTGCTATGACCGGAGACGGAGTAAATGACGCTCCATCTTTAAAAGCAGCTGATATAGGTATTGCGATGGGTATTACTGGAACCGATGTTGCAAAAGGCGCTGCAGATATGGTTTTAACTGATGACAATTTTGCCTCGATTGAAAAAGCAGTCGAGCAAGGCCGCGGTATTTATGCAAATATTAAAAAGACAGTTATATTCTTATTATCTAGTAATATTGCAGAAGTTTTTGCAATGTTACTAATCATTATACTTGGACTACCTGCTCCATTAATTGCGATTCATTTATTATGGGTTAACTTGTTAACTGATTCACTTCCTGCTATAGCGCTTGGAATGGATCCTTATGACCCGAATAACATGAAAGAAAAACCACGCAATCCGAATGAAGGTATATTCGCTCATGGTGGTTTGTTAAACACAATTTTATATGGTTCATTTATTACAATCGCAGTATTGATATCTTATTTCTCCGCTGCATGGCTAAATAATGCATTTTCTTTAGCAGACATTAAATCTCTTTATGAAAGCAATCCTGATATTCTTCACCAAGCTCAAACAATGGCCTTTACCACTTTAGCGGTAAGTGAATTATTCCATATGATTTCGATGAGCAATCTCAACAAATCAGGGTTTAGAGTATTTAAAAACAAAAACTGGATGATGCTTATTGCGTTTATACTCGGCATCGGATTACAACTCTTTGTTATTGAAGTTCCTGGCGTAAGAGATGTTTTCTCAACTGCAAATCTCAGTTGGCAAGAGTGGTTAATAACTATTGCCTTCTCGGTTTTCCCATTTGTAATGCATGAATTAATTGTTTTATGTAAATTCCTTGTTAACAAAATATGCGAACTTAACAATAAAACTAGAACAAAATAATTAGAAAAATAGCATAAAAACGCCTATGGTTTGAAGTATTGTTCCTATTAAAACAAACACGTGGAACACGCAGTGAAACCATAGGTTTTTATGTCCAATTCCATATAAAATAGAACCTAATGTATAACTAATTCCACCGATTAATATTAATATAAATGATATTTGTGGTAGATACAAAAATCCGGTTGTATATAGTATCATCCAGCCAAGCAAAATATATAAAATCATTGAAACAATTTTTATTGTTTTACTTTTCAAATTTATTGCATTAAGAATTACTCCTAATAAAGCTAGTGTCCATTGAAGAATAAGCAAAATTAGTCCTAAAATATTTTCTTTGTAGATATAAAAACAAATTGGTGTATATGTCCCAGCAATCAATATATAAATAGTGCAATGATCTAACACTCTTTTTATTTTCTTTGTTTTGGAATCGTTTGGTGCTTTATGATATATCGACGAAATTGAGTAAAGAAGAATAATTGTAAGCGAAAATATTATCATGCTTATCATTGCTATTAAATCAAATTTATTTAAGGCATATAAAACAATTGAAGCAATAAAAACAGCGATACCTAAGGGGACACCCATTAAGTGTGAATAAAAATTAAAATCATCTTGCTCTTTTGAATAATTTGGAATGTCTAAATTCTTGATATTTTCTTTTATGCTCATATGTCTTCCTCCGATTTGCAAAACAATGATATATGGAGAATTAATTTTTGTGTTCTAAAGTTATATTTTTCTTCTCTACCACAAATAAAAACCACTCTACGAAATAGAGAAAACACGAAAAATGAAACGTTTTTATAATATTCATATTTATAAATCGACTAAATTTTGATATTCTTTGTTTATGTCTAACAATAGCAAAAACAGTGTTATATTGCTTCCTTCTTATCAGCCAGAAGAAACATTGGTCAATTTAACAAGAGGACTTTCTGAAAATGGTTTTTATATCTTGATAGTTGATGATGGAAGTGGTTCTGACTACAAAGATATCTTTAAAAGATGTGAAAAATATGCTGATGTTATTTCCTATGACAAAAATAAAGGTAAAGGCTTTGCTTTAAAAACAGGATTTAAATATATCATTGATAAAAAATTAGATTACAAATTTGTTATAACCGCGGACGGTGATGGACAGCATAGAATTCAAGATATCGTTTTAATGGATAAAGAGGCATTAGCCAGAAATATGACGGTTATTGGTGAAAGAAGATTTGAGGTAAAAACCCCTTTTAAGTCAAAAATAGGAAACGTTACTTCTAGATTTACTCAAGCCTTGTGCACATTTCGTTATATGAGAGATAATCAATGTGGCTTAAGAGCCTTTCCTACATTTATTTTGCCTGAACTTATTAACATTTCAGGGCAAAGATATGAATATGAAATGAATGTTTTAACTTATTTAATGACTAAGGAAATTCCATACTCAACAATGAGAGTTAAAACAATTTATGAAGACAATAATAGAACAACTCATTTTAGACCTGTTAAAGATACATTACTTATTCAAGGATCTATTTTGAAATGCGGATTAGTTAATATTCTTTCAATGATTATAGGATTAGTTACTTGTTGTCTTTTTTATTATTTTGTTTTTTATAATCTAACCCCAAATTATGAATTAGCGTTATTTTGTTCCTTTGGTGTTTCGTTTTTATTTCATATAGCAAGTAATATGATTTTATATCGACCAAAGAACCCTGCGAAAATGATATTCAGAATATTTTTATACGAGTTTTTTAATTTGATTTCTTTGATGCTGTCCGTGGCATTATTTTGTAGAATTTGTTCTTTGCAATTATATTGGGTATATTTATTAAGTAGTGTAATAACTATTATCCCAATTTATTATTTGATAAAAGGAATAGGATTAGTTTATTCGTCACAATATGAAGATTAGGAGCATAAAAAATGAATAATTATGAAATAGTAATTGATAGTTCGTGCGATTTGACACTTGAGTTGAGAAAACGATTCTTTATATACGAGGATTATATTAGATGTATTGTTTATCTTCCTGGTGGAGAAATTAAAGCAGATTTAGATTGGAACAACATCCCTTCATCCGACTTTTATAAAATTGTTAAAAGTAAAGTTGGCCAAGTAAAAACAGCTTTTGCTACATATGAGGAATTTGTTAGAGTAATAGAACCAATTTTAAAAAACAAACAAGATGTTATGATTTTTACAATATCAAGTGGATTAAGTGGTTCTTCAAACGCATATAACAATTATAAAGAAATGCTTTTGGAAGATTATCCTGATAGAAAAATAGAAGTTATTGATACTTTAAAATACTCTTGTGCTGGTGGGTTATTAGCAATTGAATGCGCAAAAAATAGAAATGACGGAATGACAATTGAAGAAAATACAAAATGGGTTAACGAAAAAAGATTTTGTCTTAGAGAAATGGGCATACTTGACGATTTAAGATTTTTAGCTAAAAATGGGCGCATTGCCGCATCAAAAGCCTTTTTTGGAACACTTGTTGGCGTTCAACCTTTAGCGGATTTCACTGTTGATGGAAAAACAATGCCTCTTGGAACTGTAAAAGGCGCAAAAAAAGCTGATAAATTTTCTATCGAATATTTAATGAAAACAGCCGTTGATATTGAAGATCAAATTGTTTTTATAGCTCATTCTGAAAGAGAAGAAAGAGCAAAAATTTTCAAAGAGCAATTGTTAAAAGTTGCAAAACCAAAAGATGTAATAATTGCAAATGTAGGACAATGCTGTGGCCCTAATATTGGCCCTGGAATTTGTACATATTTCTATTTTGGGTCTAAGATCAGCGAAAATCATGAAATTGAAAATAAATTATTTAAGGAAATATGTGAAACGTTATGAACATTATATTGCTAGCAACATATCAAATTGTATTGATTATCGTAGGAACTATTTTGCTAATTCTTGTATTAGGAATTTTATTTTCTCTTATTTTTACCAATAAAATTGCAGAGAAACTCTATCAAAGTCAATGGGCTAGACAAAAGAGTTCTAAATTCGAAAGAGGATGTAGTGACACAAGCGTTGATTTCCATTTAGATATGTATAATCAAGGAATGAAATTTAGAGATGAAAATATTTCTCATGTGTCTCAACATGAAATAATTTCTCTTGGATTAAGATTGTGCGCAGAATATTACGATTTCGGCTTTAAAAAAGCGATTATTATTCTTCCTGGCAGAACAGAAACTTGTTATTATGGTGCATATTACGCTGAAGCATTTAAAAATGGCGGATATAATGTTCTTTGCATCGATCCAAGAGCGCACGGTTTAAGTGAAGGCGACAAAATAACTCTTGGCAAAGATGAAGCTATTGACGCTCTTGAATGGGCTAAATATCTTCACGATAATTTGGGCAATGAATCTATTTGTTTATATGGTCTTTGTGGTGGAGCTACCAGCGCATGTCTTGCATTGATAAATAAAGATTGCCCTAAATATATTAGTTCATTTATAGCCGATGGAATGTTTTATTCGTTTTACAGATTATACAAAAGACATATTGTCGATCTGAAAAAACCTGTATACCCAGTTATATGGCAAGTAATGAGCAAAATTAAAAAATATAATCATGTTAATCCATACAAAGCTAAACCATTTAACATGGTGGACAAAATAAATGTTCCAGTTTTATTTTTAAGTGGGGAAAAAGACATATTTGCTATACCTAGTGAAGCAATGATGATGTTTAATAAATGTTCTTCAAAAGACAAAAAAATTGTATTTGTTCCAGAAGGTCGCCACTCACATTTAAGATATGATAACAAACCTCTTTATGATAAAGAAGTTGTCTCTTTTTTGAAAAATCATTAATTGTTAAAAGTATTAATTAGAGTATGATATTGTAAGGAATTTGAAATATGAAAAAGAATTCAATACTTAGAAACAAAACGCTTATTATAGGCTGTGGAAGACTCGGAGCATCAATCGCTAACAGAGATTCAATGAATGGCAAAAATGTACTTGTCGTTGATTTAGACGAAAATGCTTTTGAAAATTTATCTGATTCTTTTAGTGGCTACACATTTGTTGGCGATGTTACAGATTTATCTCTTCTTGAAGAGGCATTTATTACTTCAGCAAAAGAAATAATAATTACGACCGGAAACGATAATGTAAATGTATATTTGGCATACGTTGCAAGAGAAATCTACAATGTCCCAAATATTTATGTTCGTCTTGATGATCCTGCTCTCGAAGCTATTTTACGTGGGCTTGATGTTCATGCGATTTATCCATTTGAATTATCGCTTGATAAATTTATTCTTATGAGAGGAGGTAACAAATAATGAAGATTGTTATCGCTGGCGGTGGACACGCTGCCGACTATGTCATTAAAGCGTTCAAGAAACGTTCAAATAAATTAATTGTTATCAACTCTTCCAAAGAAACAGTTCAGTATTTGACAAAATCTAATAAGGTTCCTGTATTTTATGGTGAACCATATAAATGCAATATTTTAAATGACGCTCATGTAGATGATTGTGATCTATTTATTGCTCTAGATGAAAACGATACAGATAACTTTGTATCGTGTATGCTTGCAAAAAAAATATATAATGCAAAAAAATGTATATGTATTGTTTCAAACCCAAAAAATGTTGATATATTTAGATCTTTAGGTGTCGATAGTGTTATTTCTTCGTCTTATCTTCTCATATCATCAATTGTCAGCGAATCTTCATTAGAAAAATTTACAAAATCCATGTCTTTTGAAGATGATAAGATTGTTTTAACTGAAATTGTTGTTAAAGAAAATTATGCAATTTCAATGAAACAAATTATGGAAATCAAATTTCCAAAGACTGGTACAATTTCGTGCATTTATCGTAAACCAAACGTTATTATTCCTAATGGTCAAACTGTAATTTTACCTAACGATAAATTATTTATCGTTTCTTCACCAAAAGAACAAAAGAACATCATCGCATTTATCCAAGAAGAGAAAAAGGTTATATGAAAGAAAAAACCGCAGGTGGATATAGATTAATATTAGGTTATTTAGGTATATTTTTAATTCTTGTCGGAATTATATGCCTTTTACCTCTTTTAATGCTTATCGCCTACCCAAACGAATATGAATGTTGGCCTAGTTTTGTAATACCAGGTGCATTCGCTATAGTATGTGGGATTGGTCTATCGTTTTTAATATTTAAACGCGATAAAATTCAATTAGGAAAATTTCAAGACTCAATACTTCTTGTTTGTATTTGGCTAATAGCTATTTTTGTTGGTTCTGTTCCATTTTTGCTAAGAGGAATGGGCACAAATAGTTTTAACGAATTAAGGATGAATTTTACCGATGCTATATTTGAATCCACTAGTGGATATACAGCATGTGGATTAACTGTTTTTAATTTCGATAAAAACGCTATTGGATATCATGTTTTTACAACTTATAGAAGTTTACTTCTATTTTTTGGCGGCATTGGATTAGTTCTTGTCGTTACATCCACTATCAGCGATCGATATGGTCTTAAATTGTACACAGCTGAAGGTCATAACGATAAATTAATGCCTAACTTAGCAAAAAGCGCTCGCATGATTTTGTTAATATATGTCGGTTATATCATCTTAGGAACCCTCTCATATTGGCTTATAGGTGGAATGGAAATATTCGATTCATTTAATCATGCTATTGCAGCTGTTGCCACTGGTGGGTTTTCAACATATAAAAATGGAATTCCAGAAATTATTAGCAATGGTGGAAACAATTCTATTACTGGTATGCCAATAAATGGAATAGCAATCAACATAACCTCTTGTGTATTAATGATATTAGGCGCTACAAATTTTGTTATTCATTTATTTATTTTCCAAGGAAAATTTAAAAAACTATACAAAGATTGTGAACTGAGATTTTTTGCTTTATTGTGCATTATATTTGTTCCTCTTTTTGCAATTTCAATTTTAACATCCTCAAATAATAGTTTGTCGTTCTGGGATGCTGTCGGAGAAGGAACATTTAATTTCATAAGTCATTTATCGACGACTGGTTTTTCATCTGCTACCCCAATTAAAAGTTTAGGTGAAGGCGCATTATTCTTAGGAATTATTTGCATGATTATTGGTGGTGGAATGGGTTCAACTGGTGGTGCTATTAAGCAATACCGTTTAGTTGTGGCGTTTAAATCATTTTACTGGTCGATTAGGGACAGATTATCACCAAAAATAATGGTCCATCCACATAATATTTATCGTTTAGGCAATGAAAGAGAAGTTAATAAAGATGAAACATTTGAAGCATATGGATATATTGTTTTATATCTAGTTGTTCTTTGCTTTGGTTCATTATTAATTTTGTTTTTGTCAAATGATTCAATTTATTCAAGTGCTGATTGCTTTTACGAGTTTGCTAGCGCTTTGTCTGGCACAGGGTTATCTGTTGGAATAACAAATGATAATAGTTTGTTTAATATTATGGGTATTAGATGGGTTTTATCAGTTGGAATGTTCGCAGGAAGACTTGAAATTATATGCATTTATTTTGCATTTTATCGTACAATAAGAGATATATTCAGAAAGGAAACTGTTTAATATGTTAATTGATGAATTACAAAAAGCTAATATTAAGGCCTTAAAAGAGCATGATAAATCCGCTCGAGCGGTTTTAAGTGTTGTTATTTCTAGATATAAACTTCAAGGCATTGAAATGAAATCTGCCGGAAAAGAAATCAATGATCAAGATATGATCAAGATTATTACTAAGGTTTTGAAAGAACTAGACGAAGAAAAAGAAGGATATCAAAAAGTAAATAACGTCGAAGAAGTTGAATCTGTCAACAAGCAACAAGAGATTATAAAAAAATATCTTCCAAAAATGCTTTCAGAAGACGAAATTAGAAATGAAATTAATAAATTAGAAGATAAATCAATGCCATCAATAATGAAATATTTCAAAGCAAATTTTGATGGAAAAGTTGATATGGGCTTAGTTAATAGAATTGCAAAATCCTTATAACGTTCTTGAAATAGTGGTGTAATTCGTTTAGAATTATTATCACGTCTAGGGGTGTAGTACAATGGTAGTACAACGGTCTCCAAAACCGCTGACGTGGGTTCAATTCCTATCACCCCTGCCATTATTGAAGCATTAGTTTGATACAGTAAAATGTATTGAACTTTTTTATTTTTATGGGAGTTTGATTCTTACCGATGGTTCTAACTTTCAAACTTTAACACATATAATTTTCATTTTAATTGTGAATTTTTGAAATTCTATACGCTTACTATTGAACGATTATCTTAACAAATGAACGATTATAGGAACTATTGAACATTTACTCCAACAATTAAACGATATAAATAGAAAATTCTTTTATTTGAGAATGATAAGTAAAAAATATGTAATTTTGCAGTTTTATCATTTATTTATTACCAATTTTTGATATAATAAACTTGGTAATAAAAGTTGGTGATAAAATGAAAATTAAAGAAATAATTAATGAACTATTGCAATTTTCTAAAGAAAGAGAGTGGTTTGAGTTTAAAGAAAATTGGTTTCAACCTGTCGCTCTTGGAGAATATGTTTCTGCTCTTTCTAATGCGGCCGCTCTTGTAGGAAAGGATTATGGATATTTTGTATGGGGGATAAAGGATGAAACTCATGAAATAGTGGGAACTGATTTTGATTATTACCAAGACTATAGACATGAGCCGTATCAAAACTATCTAAATAGAAATCTCTCACCACGAATCAAATTTGAGTTTGGTGAAGATGTTATTAATGGGAAAAGAGTTGTTATTTTAGCCGTTGAAGCAGCAAAAGAAATCCCAACTTCATTTAATAAAGTTAGATATATTCGAATTGGCTCATCAAAAGATACAATGGAAAATAACCCAAAAAAGGAAAAAGAACTGTTTAAAGTGCTTGAAAATGGTTATCCAACAATAGTAAACACTGAATCATTATATC
>ERZ808274.774-NODE-774-length-13527-cov-3.655508_pt1 | contig 13527 bp, 10 predicted proteins | sample MGYA00521277_ERZ808274 | MGnify/ENA primary metagenome ERZ808274 (study PRJEB31516, sample SAMN03275597) | gut metagenome | biome: mammalia-associated habitat; material: feces | host: Papio cynocephalus | place: Kenya | collected 2012-07-28 ... | reverse complement strand
TATTGAACCATTTTGCAATAACTGTGGTTCATTAATTGCTCTTGAAGAAAAAAAAGAGATTCCTTTTAAAATCAAAAGAGTTTTCTTTGAATACGATCTTAAATCAAATGCTGCGAGAGGAAATCACGCAAATAAGAATAGTCGTTTTTGCATTGTTGCAATTTTTGGATCATGCGACATCACTATAAGTGAAGGGAATAAAGAAACAGTTTATCATCTAGATTCGCCTAGTGAAGTATTGTATTTGGACAAAATGATTTGGAAAACAATGAATAACTTTTCAAATAATTGCATTTTACTAATATTATCAGATTGTGTTTATGAAAAAAATGAATATATAAGAGATTATGACGAATATTTAAGAGAATACTATGGGAAAAGTAATTAACATCGTTTGCTCATATTCATCAATTTATGGTGGAAATTTTATTCCATCAATTCTATTTTTAGCAAACAAAATATTATTAGGAAAAATGAGCGATGTTATTTTTACCTTTCCGCTAGAAGCGAAAGAAAGAAAATGGGTTAAGTTTCTTGAAAACAAGAGATTTAAAATTTTTTTTATCGATTTTAAAAATAATTTTTTAAAAAATGTAAGAAATATAAATAAGAAAAACAAAGTGACGGATGTTTATTCGCATTTTGTTTCAGGATTCAGAATTAAAATGCTTTATCCGTTTTCAAAGAAAATAAAACTATTTATACATGTTCATTCAGATTTCAGTGGTGGTATAGAAGAATCAAAATTTACTAAATTTAAAAGGTTTATTGAAAACAAAGTATTAAGAAAAGATGCTACATACATTTTTGTTTCAAAAAATATGGAACATCAATACCCAAACAAAAAAAATATATATCTTCCTAATGCATTGGCAATTGATAGAATTCCTTGCAATAAAATAGATATTAAATTATTTATGCAAAAATATAACATCAAAGAGACTGATACAATATTTTTGCACTTTGGTTGGTCTCCTTTTGTTAAAGGAAGTGATATAATAATAAAATCTTTTACTAAGAACATAAAAGAAGGTGATAACTGCAAATTAATTGTGGTTTATGGAAAAAATAATGGTTATGAAAAATTGTTGTCATTTTTATCTAGGAGAAATGTTTCTTTTGATAAAAATGATAGAAGATTGATTTTTATACCCCCTACAGAAGACGTTTTTTCTTTATTTAAAATTTCAGATATTTTTGTTTCATCTTCTAGAAGTGAAGGGTTCTCGTATTCAATTTTAGAATCTACATACTTCAATTTGAGAGTTTTTTCATCAGATATTCCTGGTGTTCAATGGGCACACAAATATGACAATGTTTATTTTTTTAAAAACTACGATGAATTAAGCGAATTAATCGTAAAAGAAAAAAAATTTAAAAAGAAGAAAAAAGTAAACAAAAACATCAGTGAAGATTTTAGTTTGCAAAAATGGACTAATAATTTAATTAAAATTTTAGGGCTATAATAGAATTTCTAACCAATATGTGCATAACTAATAGATATATTGTGTTCGTTTTAATTGTTAAACGTGTTAAAATATTGGTTAATTGATAAGAGGTAGCATTATTAAAAAATTATCGAAAATATTTACTTCAAGAATTTGCACAATTACATGCATTGGTGTTGCAATTGTTAATATTTTTTTGAGTGGATATTTTTCAGATGACGGTCAATTTGAGTCGATTGCTAATTATTCATCTCAAGTAGTTTTAAATAATACACAAAACAAAAAATATTGTGCAATAACAGTTCAATCAACTAGCGAAAGTGGCCCAATTGCAGATAGTTATAGTGAATACAACAATCTTAATGGGGTTTTTTCAAATAAAAATGTCACTTTTGCTTCGGCTATGAATTTATATAACAATGATACAAAGAAGAAAGAATGCGATATATATATAGAAAGTAACAAAGAACAAATATCTGACAACCTTTCTATATTTTATCTTGGTCCTATTGGGTCGAAGCAAACTAACAATGGTTTTAAACACTATATTTATCCTTTGGAAACAATGTTTGAAGACCATGCTTCCAAATATGATTTGGTACAAGGCAAATATGTTGCGTATATTAGTCAATCTCATGCAGATAAATTGCTTGCTTCATTCGGTGAGACAAAAAACGAAAATGGAGTTTATGATATCGAAAAATATCAAACCCTTCTTGAAAATCCAGATCGAAACAAAATTGATATATCGTTTAATTCAGTAAACTATTCTTTTGCGATATTGAATATTTTTTTACAGCGAAATTATTATTACGAAGGACTAAACGAGATATTAGGGGATTTTATTGCTGCTTCATATTATCTCCCGTTAAATATGCACCAAAATCAAAAAAATATTTATTTTTTAAATGAACATTCTTATCAAAATCAATATTTTATGAAGCACATTAGAAATGTGTACAAAAACGGAAAATTTGATGTCGAATTAAACGAAAGGAATATTGTTGGAAGAATTGATAATGAATATCTAGAAAGTTTTTATTTTAGGAATTTAAAAAGTCAGCCAGCCTATAATGAAATTATTTTATTAGTGTTATCTTTCTTTCTTGTTTCGTTTGCATTGTTGATCATTTTCAAAAAAGAATATTATAAGTCAAACAAATTTATATTCATCTTAATCTCTATAGTTTTTTCGATATATTTGTTGTTTCAAATTTTATCATTGTGCGAATTATTTGTTTTGTTATTCACATATAAATCGTGCAAAATTTTCTTTTCTACTTTATGTTTAATTTTATGTTTTATTTTTATCTTTAAAAACAAGAAATTGTTTATTGTTAAAAAAGAAAAAATGAATAAGAACGAATGTTATGAAATTGATATATAACTTACAAAAATCAAAAAAAATTAAAAAAATACTAAAGGCATGTATTATTGCTTTAATGTTTTTATATATCTTTCTCATTCCTTCATTTGGGGAGTCGACTTCCTTTTTTGGCAAATCTATATATGTTGTTATGATTGTTTTTTCTGTGTTTGCCATTTTTTATTGTATTTTATTTGATGATTTTAAAATAAATAAATACGCTCTTTTAGTACCTGCTTTTTGTGTTTTCGCTTTCATCGGTACTGCAATTTATTCGCATTCATTTAGAAGATGGTTTTCGCTTGTACTATTAACGATTAGTTTTTTTGCGTTTCTATATGCTTTTAAGATATTGAAAAATAAATTTTTTATAATGCAAATAATTTCTTATTCGTTGTTATGCTTTTCCATTTATTTTATTTTTCATTACCGTAACGAATTAATTCATTTTAAAGATTTTGCCACAGGAAAATTTCGATTAGGCTTTTATTTCGATAACCCAAACGGAGTGGCTACTTTTGAAACTATTAGTTTTGCAACATCTTTATATATCCTATTATTTTATAAAAAAAGAATTCGTTTTTTTCAAATCATTCCCCTAATTTTTTCGATCATTGTTGGTGTTTCCACTGGAAGTAGAACGTTTATTTTTGCAGTTATTCTTCTTGTCATATTGTTTTTGTTTTTTGTTTTCAAAAAGCATAAATGGATTTATTTAATCACTTTAGCAATATTAACAATTGCTTTTATCCTTTTTTTGCAAATACCATTCATGGCCACAATAAGAGATAGATTAATTATTGCTTTCCAAACCATTTTTGGTGTTGGCAATAATGTTGATACCTCTACATTGAGTAGAATGATTTGGCTTGACTATGGTTTTTTCCTTGGATTGAAAAACGCACTTGTAGGTCTTGGTGCTGATGGTTTTGTTACTTTTTCCGGTGTTAACACATATGCTCACAATAATTTCGCAGAGGTTGTTTGCGATTTTGGCGTTTGTGGATTAGTTTTGTTCTATTTGCCTTTGCTTATATTATTGTTGTTTTCATTAAAAAATAATAATCCTAATAAACCATTAGTTATTTCTCTTGCAGTTTATTATATTGCTATTAGTTTTACGAATGTTTTATATTATAAAAAAATGTATTATGTGATTATGGCTTTTCTTTTTTATTTAGTGTTTTTTGATACTTGTATTAAAAATTCAAATCATTCAAAAGAAATAAATAAAATATTGATAACATGCGATTCAATGGAAGCTGGTGGAGCAGAAAAGGTAATTGCAACTCTATCAAACGAATTTGTTAACAAAGGCATAAATGTTGTTATAGTAGGGGTCTCAGATTATAAAGAAGCAAAATCTTTTTATAATTTAAATAATTTAATAAATTATATTTCGCTAAATTCATCTTTTAAAAGAAAAGCGTGTTTTTTTAAGAGAATTATTTTATTGAAAAGAGTAATTAAAAACGAAAATCCTGATGTAATCATTTCTTTTTTGCCTCATATTAATGTTTATACATGGCTAGGTACAATGTTTTCAAACACACCTTTTATTGTATCAGAAAGAAATGATCCGTATTCGGATCCTAAAAGTAAAATATTAAGACTTCTAAAAAGAATATCATTTACATGGGCAGATGGTTGTGTTTTTCAAACTATTGAAGCAATGAATTTTTATAAAGATTCCATTATTGAGAAAAGCACTGTAATCGAGAATCCTGTTCAAAGAAGCGCTTTTATTGAGCACAAAAAGAAAGAGAAAGTTATTTTAACTGTTGGTAGACTAACAGAACAAAAGAACCATATTTTACTTTTAGAAAGTTTTGCAAAAGCAAACAAAGTTTTACAAAATAATTATATTTTAAGGATTTATGGTGATGGACCATTAAAAGGAAAATTGCTAGATGAAGCAAAAAAACTAGACATTAGTGAAATAGTTGATTTTAAGGGAAAAGATCAAAGTTGGCAAAAAAATGAAATTAACGATGCTTTGTTTGTTCTTTCTAGTGACTATGAAGGAATGCCAAATTCATTACTTGAAGCTTTGGTGCTTGGAATACCATGTGTATCTGTCGATTGCCCTTGTGGTGGGCCTAGGGATTTGAAAAATCGTGGTTTTAATTTGTGCCTAACAAATGTGCGAGATTCTAATTCGCTTGCATCGGCAATAGTAACCACATTGTCTGCATATGGAGAAAACTTTGATGAACACAATATCTTACAATATGATCAATTCAAAGCTGAACAAATTGCTTCTAAATGGTTGAAGTTCATAAAGGAGACAACTTATGAAGAATAATAAAACCTTAGTAATTATTACTAATGAGTATCCATATAACAACGGAGAAACTTTTTTAGAGAATGAAATTAGTTTTTTGTCTAATTCTTTCGAAATAATTTATATTTTTTCTGTTTTAGGAAAAAGCAAGAATAAACCTACGAGATTTTTTCCTAGTAATGTGAAATGTTTTCCTTTAAACTGCAATCACAACCGGATTAAATATTGCGCAAATAGTTTTTTTTCAAAGGATAATAGTTTTGATTTAAATGGGAAAAATATACTAAAATCCATAATTAATCATTACTTGTATGGCAGAAATAAAAGTATTTATAATAGGATTCTTAAATTAATAATAAAAAATCACATTATTTTAAATAATTGTGTTATATATTCGTATTGGCTTACACTCGGAATTGCAAATTTTAAACTTAAGAATTATATCGAAAACAAATATGGGTATACCCCATTATCAGTTTCGAGATGCCATGGCTACGATTTGTATAGCGAAACAAACGGATTTAACTATCAACCTTTGCAAGAGAAAATAATTAATTCATTAGATTTTGTTTGTCCTTGTAGCGAGAGCGGAAAAGAATACTTACTAAATAAATACCCTAATATTTCTAAAAAAATTATTGTTAGCAAACTTGGCACAAAATATCACAAAGACTTTAATTTTGATTCAAATTTTGATTTTAAAAATTTTGTTACTTGTTCAGGTCTAAGACCTGTTAAAAGGCTCGATCTTTTTGCAAAGGGTTTTTCTTTAGCAGCGAAAAAGAATAAAAATATTTTTTGGACATGCATCGGCGAAGGAAAAGAAATTAAAAAAATTAAAAAAATCATTAAAAGAAACCATCTTAGTGATTGTGTTGATTTTAAAGGGAATTTGTCTAACAAAGAAGTCTATGATTTTTATCGTAATAATAGTATTTATTCTTTTGTAAATGTTTCTTCTTCGGAAGGAATACCTGTCGCAATAATGGAAGCAATTTCTTTTGGCTTGCCTGTTATTGCCACTGATGTGGGAGGCAATCATGAGATAGTTAATATGCAAAATGGTTTTTTAATAAAAAAAGATTGTAGCGCGGATGATATATGTGATGCAATTTCAAAAATGTGTAACTTGGATTCAACTCAATATTTAAAATTAAGAATGAATTCTAGAAAAATGTGGGAAAACAATTTTGAGGCAAATAAAACATATAAAGTTTGGTGTGATTTTTTAGTCTCAAAAAATATAAAAAAATATAGAAATTAATGTATAATATAACATATGAAAGGAATTATATTAGCAGGCGGCAAGGGTACCAGGCTTTATCCTATGACAAAGATTGTTTCTAAACAACTTTTGCCGATATATGATAAACCATTAATCTATTATCCATTATCAATTTTGATGTTAGCTTCAATCAAGGACATCTTAATTATTTCCACTCCAAAAGATATTAATGCATATGAACAATTATTTGGTGACGGATCTAAATTAGGGCTGCATATTGAATACGCTTTGCAAAAAGAGGCACGAGGATTAGCTGACGCATTTATTATAGGCGAAAAGTTTATAGGTAATGATTCTGTATGTCTTATCTTAGGCGATAATGTTTTTTATGGGCAAAATATGACAGGGATATTAAACGATGCAATTTTAAAAAATGATGGTGCCGTAATATTTGGATATCAAGTCAAGGATGCAAGTAATTTTGGAGTAGTAGAATTTGACAATAACGGCAAAGCAATATCTTTAGAAGAAAAACCGGTGCATCCAAAATCAAATTATGCCATTCCAGGCTTATATTTCTATGATAATTCTGTTATCAAAATTTCAAAACAAATAAAGCCGTCTCAAAGGGGAGAAATCGAGATTACCTCTGTTAATAAAGAATATTTAAAGCGTGGAAGGTTAAGTGTTGTTCTAATGGGACGCGGAATGACATGGTTAGATACTGGAACGCCAGAAGGCATGCTACAAGCAAGTGAATTTGTTCAGACGATTCAAGAAAGACAAGGATTTTATGTTTCTTGTCTTGAAGAAATAGCATGGAGACGCGGTTTTATTACAAGCGAACAATTGCTTGATTTGGGCAAGGAATTGAAAAATACAGAATATGGGAAGTATTTGATTTCCTTAATAGAAGAGAACACTAAATAAAGGAAATAGATTTATGACAATAATTGTTACAGGCGGAGCAGGATTTATTGGTTCTAATTTTATTTATTATTTATTAGATAAATATCCAGATTATAGAATTATTTGCGTAGACAAACTTACATATGCTGGGAATTTATTAACTTTAAAAAACGCGATGGAAAATCCTAATTTCAAATTTGTAAAATTAGACATATGTGACGTCTATGGAATTAAAAAGCTTTTTCGCGAAGAAAAGCCAGATCTAGTCGTAAATTTTGCCGCAGAGTCTCACGTTGATAGAAGCATAGAAAATCCTTCAATTTTTTTACAAACAAATTTTATTGGAACCTCCGTTTTGCTTGAAGCATCTAAAGAATTCCATGTTAAAAGATATCATCAAGTTTCTACTGATGAAGTTTATGGAGATTTACCTTTAGATAAACCTGATTTATTTTTTTATGAAGACACCCCATTGAATCCATCTTCACCTTATAGTGCGAGTAAAGCTTCTGCTGATTTGCTCGTGATGGCATATTATCGTACATATAATTTACCAGTAACAATTTCTAGATGTTCTAATAATTATGGGCCGTTTCAATTTCCTGAAAAGCTTATTCCACTGATGATAACTAATAGTCTTAAGAATAAACCTTTGCCAATATATGGAAAAGGCATTAATGTTAGAGATTGGCTATATGTTTTAGATCATTGTAAAGCCATTGATTTAATTATTCATAAAGGAAGGATTGGACAAATTTACAATATTGGCGGACATAATGAAATGAGAAATATTGATATTGTAAAATTGATTTTAAAAGAGCTCAAAAAGGATGATCATCTAATTACTTTTGTAAATGATAGAAAAGGTCATGATCAAAGATACGCAATCGATCCTTACAAATTATCAAATGAATTAGGGTGGAAGCCTGAAATGCAATTTTCTGATGGCTTAAAGAAAACCATCGAATGGTATTTAAAAAATGAAGAATGGTTGGAAAGTATTATTTCAAAAGCATATCTAAATTATTACAAAACATTATTTGGAGAGAAAAAATGAAAATTTCTATAGTTGGAATAGGATATGTTGGCTTAAGTAATGCCATTATATTAGCGCAAAATAATGATGTTTTTGCTGTTGATATTAACAAATCGAAGGTGGATTTAATAAATAAAAGAATTTCTCCAATTGTTGATAAAGAAATTGAAGAGTATCTTTCTACAAAAAAAATAAATTTAGTAGGTATTACCGATAGCAATTTTGCTTTCAAAAATTCTGAACTTATTATTATCTCAACGCCTACCAATTATGATACTATGACAAATAAATTTGACACTTCATCTGTTGAATCTGTCATCAAGCATGTTAAAAAAGTAAACCCTAACGCCTGGATTATTGTTAAGTCAACTGTTGGAGTCGGTTTTACTAAAAAAGTCATTAAAAAATATAAGTATAATAAAATTCTTTTTTCCCCTGAATTTTTGCGAGAGGGGAAAGCGTTATATGATAACTTATATCCTTCGAGGATTATAGTTGGTGTTCCTGAAAAAAAAGAGTTATATTTGTCTAAAGCAAATGAATTTGCGCTTCTTCTTAAGCAAGGTGCAATAAAAGAAAATGTTGATATTCAGATTTTAGGAAGCACTGAAGCGGAGGCCGTAAAACTTTTTTCGAACACATATTTAGCATTGCGGGTTGCTTATTTTAATGAATTAGATACTTTCGCTCAATTAAAAGGATTAGATACATTCGATATAATAAAAGGGGTTTGTAGCGATCCTAGGATAGGTGATTTTTATAATAATCCTTCTTTCGGGTATGGTGGTTATTGCCTACCTAAAGATACAAAGCAACTTAAAGCAAATTTTGATAATGTACCTGAGAATTTAATTTCAGCAATTGTTGAATCCAATAAAACCAGAAAAGATTTTATTGCTGATAAAATATTAGAACTTGTTAATTATCAAAATGATGGGAAAGATAATATAACAATAGGAATTTACCGTTTAACAATGAAAACTGGATCTGATAATTTTAGGCATTCTTCTGTTCAAGGAATAATGAAAAGACTTCACGCAAAAGGGTTAAGAATTATTATATTTGAACCTACATTCAATGAAAATGCATTTTATAATTGTCGAGTAGTGAATGATATATCAACTTTTAAAAAAGTGTCAAAAATTATTATTGCTAACAGATATGATCCAATTTTAAACGATGTTCGAAGCAAGGTTTATACCAGGGATATATTAAAAAGAGATTAGTGTTATGAAAATATTAGTAACAGGAGCAGCTGGATTTATCGGTTCATTTTTATGTAAACGACTTTTAAATGATTCAGCAAATGAAATAATTGGCCTAGATAATATGAATGATTATTATGATGTGGCATTAAAAGAAAATCGTTTAAAAGCACTTAAAGAAAACAATAAGTTTATTTTTATTAAAGGAGATATTTCGAACAAATTGTTTGTTGATGATTTATTTAATATTTATAAGTTTGATATTGTAGTAAATTTAGCTGCACAAGCAGGCGTTAGATATTCAATTGATCATCCAGACGCTTATATTCAATCTAATATTATAGGATTTTACAATATTCTAGAAGCATGCAGGTTTCATCTTGTAAAACATTTAATTTATGCATCATCTTCATCTGTGTACGGAGGAAATGAAAAAACTCCTTTTAGTGAGGAAGATAAAGTCGATAATCCTGTTTCTTTATATGCTGCAACAAAAAAATGCGATGAATTGTTAGCCTACTCATACTCAAAACTTTATGGTATTAAAACAACAGGTCTTAGATTTTTCACAGTATATGGACCAATGGGGAGACCCGATATGGCTTATTTTTTATTTGCTAATAAATTAGTTAAAAATGAAACGATTGAATTATATAATTTCGGAAAATGCAAAAGAGATTTTACATATATTGATGATATTGTTGAATGCGTTACAAAAATTGTTTATAGCTCATCTTCAACCACTAATTGCCAAGATTTAAAATGTCCACCTTATAAGATTTACAATATCGGAAATAGCAACCCTGTTTGTTTATTATCCTTTTTTAAAATTTTATCTGAAGAACTAATAAATGCTGGTATATTACCTGCAAACTATGATGTTAATTCTCATATAAAACTTGTTCCATTAAAAAAAGGAGATGTCCCAATAACATATGCTGATGTCAGCGAACTTGAAAAAGATTTTGGATTTAAACCATCAACATCTTTGAGGGATGGATTAAGACAATTTGCTGAATGGTACAAAATGTATTATGAAAAAGATCTTATTAATAGCATATAATGATTTGAATAACAGTGGTGTTCCAAATGTGATTTATCAAGTAATAAAGGCTTTACATAATGATTATTTTTTTGATGTTCTAGTTTTTGGTTCTGATGATTATTACTACAGAAAATTGAAAAACGAAGGTATAAAAAATATCAATTTAATTAAATATTTTGAAAAGATGCCAAAAAGTAGAATAAAAAGAATGCTTTGGCATCTTTTTAAAGAGCAAAGAGAACGATATAATTTTATGAAAAAACTCTTAAATCATAATGATTATTTTGCAGTACATTCTTTTAAAGAAACTGATACATGGCCATTTTTTAAAGCAGCAAAAAGAAAAGGTATAAAAAAAAGAATTTTTCATTGTAATGTCGATTTAACAATTAGTAGTTTAAAAATAAAGGATTTTTTTAAAAAAAGAAACAAGCGTCTTTCAATTAAGTACTCGACGTCACTTGTTGGCGTTTCAAAGAAATGCTGCCAAATAGCATTTGGAACAAATAAATTTGATGTTTTGTATAATTCATATGATGAAAAAAAATATAATAATAATGTTTTAAATGAGAATCATAATGATAGTTTCGTCATTACTCAAGTAGGTACTTTTTGCGATAATAAAAATCAGCTCTTCTCGTTAGAAGTCTTAAATGAATTACTAAAAATATATAATAATGCTAAGTTAAATTTAATTGGATATAATGGAAAAACACAATACTATTGTGATTTAATAGATTATGTTAAAAAAAACAAATTAGAAAAGCATGTTCTATTTTATGAAAAAATAGAAGACGTTTCTGCAATATATAAAACCACAACATTTGTCGTTGTTCCATCAAAAAAAGAAGGTTTCTCATTAGTTACTATCGAAGCTCAAGCGTGTGGAATCGAGGTGTTTGCTTCCTCGAATATAACAGATGAGACAAATTGCGGTGGAGTTATCTTTTTAGATTTGAATAATCCAAAAAAATGGGCCGATAGACTCTATCAAGAATTCTTGGAAAAAAAGAATAAGAAAGAATCATTTGATCTTAAGAATTTTTCTTTTGAAAACTTTAAAAATAAATTGAAATATTTATATGAAAAGTAATATTACTTAGTAGACATCTCTCTATAAGTATTAACAATATCATTGATGATATCTTCATTGATGGTATTTTTAATAAATACTAGGTTAATTTCAGTAATCATATTCATATCTCTTATAGGAAGTATGGTTAATCGTTTATCTTTAAATTCATGGTAACAAATACTTTTTGGCAGAATACTAACACCGATGTTTTTAGCAACGAGTTCTTTAATAGAGAATGTATTATCAATTTCTAATATGACATTGAAATCATCTAAGGATAGATTTGATACTTCAAGTTGAGAAGTGAACAAGTTTCTTGTCGCGGACTTATTTGTTCTTAATATTAGCTTTTCTTTCTTTAATTCGTTGATATCAATAATTGTATTTTTACTTAATGGATTGTCATTTGATATAACAGCGACAAGAGAATCTGTATCTAAAAGTACTTTTGAAAGTTTGTCTCCAGATATTTTTCCTTCAATAACCGCTAAATCGATCTCGTATGTAGATAGTTTGTCATAAAGGTTTTTTATGCTATCAGTAATAATTTTTATCTGCATACCCTTATTATTTGAGGCAAAAGTAGCTAAAACTTCAGGAATAATATTACCTTCTAGTGAGTGAGTTATACCTATTGCTAGAGATTGAACTTGCTTGCGTTCATCAGATATTTTTATGTCTAATTCTTTATATATTGATATGATCCTTTTAGCGTAATTAATAAGTATTTGTCCATATGACGTAGGTAATATTTTATTACCATACCTATTGAATATTTTGATTCCATATTCTTGTTCTAATAAAGCAATTTGTTGACTAACTGCAGGTTGAGTTAAGTTAAGAGCCTTTGCAGCGCTTGTATAGTTGCCTAGTTTATAAACAGTTAGCAATGTTTTTAGTTTTGAATCATACATATCAATTTCTCCTTACTATAAGTTTTTCTTATGGATATAAAACTTTTTATTAGAACAACTTATTTTTTCTAATGGCTAAAATAGTATCACTTTGAAAGCGATAATCAAGAACAATTTTGGTTCTTAATAAGAAAGGTTTTGGTGAGGAAAATATGACTAGTGAAAGAGAAAAAGATATATTTGAAAATAAATGTGTGTTTAGCGCGATTATGGCGTTAGCGTTACCTTCAATATTTGGTCAAATAATACTTGTTATATATAACATTGCTGATACATTTTTTGTTGGCTTAACAAACAATAATGCAATGATTACTGCAGTTACTGTTTGCATGCCAGCGTTTATGTTTTTAAGCGCTATATCAAATTTATTTGGTATTGGTGGTGCATCTGTTATATCACGTGCTTTGGGAAAGAAAGATGAAAATAGAGCAAAATATGCTTCAAGTTTTGCTGTATGGGGATGTTTGTTAACTACATTATTGTATTGCTTATTAGTTTTTATTTTTAAAGATCCTTTCATTGATCTGATAGGTGGAAGAGATCCAAGCGTCCATAACGAATCAGTTAAATATTTAATAGTTTGTGTTGTTACATGCGGTATTCCAACATCAATGAATACATTATTCTCGCATCTTTTAAGAAGCCAAGGAAAAAGCATGCAAGCATCTATTGGCATAGCTTTAGGTGGAATACTAAATGTAGCATTAGATCCTTTGTTTATGTTTGTTATACTTAAAAGTGGTAACGAAGCTATGGGTGCCGCTATCGCGACAGGCATTAGTAACGTTATTGCCTTGATCTATTATATTATTGTTTTCGCTATTAAAAGAAAAACCCTCATTATTTCTATTCGACCAACAAGAAATTGCTTCAAAGATAAAATACCTTCATCGGTTTTATCAATCGGACTTCCTGCTTGCCTTATGACATTATGTGAAAATATTTCATATGCAATACTTGATAGTTTAATGGCGGGGGGGTTTTTTTCTTCTCCAAAAAGCGGTGGGGGGGCAAAAAAAC
>ERZ808274.773-NODE-773-length-13528-cov-2.784458_pt1 | contig 13528 bp, 16 predicted proteins | sample MGYA00521277_ERZ808274 | MGnify/ENA primary metagenome ERZ808274 (study PRJEB31516, sample SAMN03275597) | gut metagenome | biome: mammalia-associated habitat; material: feces | host: Papio cynocephalus | place: Kenya | collected 2012-07-28 ... | reverse complement strand
TGAAACTGCAACAGCAACTGGCCGAAAGAAAGGCACGTGGCAAGTTTCTCGAATGGTAGCACATCTTGTCTCTCTGACAATCCTCAAAACAATACGACAATGAAAAAAACAGATCCTAAAGACTTCAACGAAAATGTGTTTCAGGCCATCGGTCATGAATGGATGCTTGTCACAAGCGGCACACCTGACCATTTCAATATGCTCACTGCCTCATGGGGTGGGCTGGGCTATCTTTGGAACAGGAATGTAGCCTTTATTTTCATTCGACCCGAACGCTATACCTTCGAATTCATCGAGAAAAACGACTACCTGACACTTTCGTTCCTCGGTGAGCAGCATCGCGACATCTATAACATCTGTGGAACCAAATCGGGACGCGACATCGACAAAGTAAAGACCACGGGACTCATTCCCATCGCAACGGAAAAAAACACCGTCACCTACGAGCAGGCACGCCTCACACTGGTATGCCGCAAGCTATATTCCGACGACCTGCGGCCCGAACGCTTCATCGAACGCGAATGTCTCACCCGCTGGTACAATGACCGGCCGGGAGGCGGATTGCACAGAATGTATGTCGTTGAGATATGCGACATTCTGAAAAACGAATAGCCCTGAAAAGCTCATAGAAACCCTTTCGGTTTCCATTCGAAGCCCGATGTTTTCGATTGGAAGCCTTAGAAAAACCGCGAAACAGTCTACGTGACGGTTTCGCGGTTAGATGTTTAAAACTTGAAATAGTTCTTGGCGTTATAATAACAGATATCTTCCACCATCTGTTCTATTCGTGCCATTTCCTGTGGCGGCAACTCTCCGTGCTCGACATCATTGCCCAACAAATTGCAGAGAATGCGGCGAAAATATTCATGGCGCGGATACGAAAGGAACGAGCGCGAATCGGTGAGCATGCCCACAAAACGGCTCAACAAGCCATACAGCGACAAGGTGTTGAGCTGACGCTCCATGCCATCCTTTTGGTCGGAAAACCACCAGGCCGCGCCCCACTGCATCTTGCCGGGAACGGATCCGTCTTGAAAATTCCCGACCATGGACGCCACCATCTCGTTGGCACTCGGATTAAGATTGTAGACAATGGTCTTGGCCAATTTCCCCTCTTGCTCCAGACGGTCGAAGAAGCGGGCCATGGAACGCTCAGTGGAAAACTCTCCTATCGAATCAAAGCCCGTATCAGGCCCTAATTGGTTGAACATTCGTGAATTGTTATTGCGAGTAGGGCCATAATGGAACTGCTGCGTCCAGCCTGAAGCGGCATCCATGACGGCTCCTTCGTAAAGCAATGCCGAACGGAATTTTTCGATTTCCTCAACCGTAGGATCATGAAGCGACAACACCTTTTGGAATATCGCATTGGCCTCAGCCTGAGTATATTCTTCGGCAAAGAAGCGGTCCATGCCGTGGTCGGAAAGGCAGCAACCTTGTGAGGCAAAAAAGTCGTGCCGCCTCTGCAAAGCATCCAACAGGTCTTGATAGCTTCGTATCTCTATGCCGCTCACTTCCGACAGCTTTTCAATATAGCGGCGATAGGCCGCAGGCGACTCTATGGCCATTGCCTTGTCGGGGCGCCAGGCCGGAAGCATGCGTATCTCGAAGCCGCTCTCGCGTGTTTTCCTGTGCCATTCGAGCGAATCTACAGGGTCATCGGTTGTGCAGACCACCTCCACATGATACCGCCGCATCAGACCGCGGGCCGTAAAACCGGGCTGGCGCAGCTTTTCGTTGCATTCGTCATATATTTCGCGGGCCGTATCGGCATTGAGCAGCCTGGTAATGCCGAAAGCCGTCTTCAGCTCAAGATGCGACCAGTGATAAAGCGGATTACGCAAGGCATAAGGCATCGTTGCGGCCCATTTCTGAAACTTCTCCCATGGCGAAGCATCACCGGTGATGTAATGTTCGGGAATACCGTTGGCACGCAGCGCCCTCCACTTGTAATGGTCGCCGCCAAGCCATAGTTCGGTGATATCTGCAAAGCGATGGTCCTCGGCCACCATGCGCGGATCAAGATGGCAGTGGTAGTCTATGATGGGCAGACCTTCGGCATGCTTATGATACAGATGCTTAGCCGTTTCTGTATGCAAGAGGAAATCCTCGTTGATGAATGGTTTCATAGGGCTCTGCAAGATTGAACTATCGACAATGCCTCGCGGCACTTTTCAGATATATATTCCCAATTGCCATTTCTGACCACCTCTTTCGGAAAGAGCTTTGAGCCCATCCCCACACAATAGGCTCCCGAACGGAACCAGGCCTGCAGGTTGTCGGCCGAAGGCTCAACACCACCGGTAACCATTATGCGCGACCAAGGCATGGGAGCCAGCAAGGCCTTGACAAACTTGGGCGAAAGCACATCGCCCGGAAAGGCCTTGATGAGGTCGCAACCCGCCTCTTGGGCAAAGCCGACTTCGGACACAGTGCCGCAACCCGGAACATAAGGCACGCCGCGACGGTTGCACACGCGAGCTATGGCAGGATTAAACAAGGGACCCACAATAAAGTCGGCTCCATTCTGCATGTAAAGCGATGCCGTGGCTTCGTCTACCACAGAACCTGCACCGAGCGACATGTCGGGGCAATCGCTTGCCACATATCCGGCAAGGGTTCTAAACACTTCATGAGCAAAATCGCCTCTGTTTGCAAACTCGAAGACGCGGATGCCGCCTTCATAGCAGGCACGCAACACCTGCCGTGCCGTTTCGGCATCTGAATGATAGAAGACAGGCACAATGCCTGTGCTTCCAATTTTCTGTAACACCTGGATTTTATCAAATCTGGCCATGTCGGTTGGTTTTAACAGTCATATAATGTTTTGGCTATTCCCATTTCCAAACCGCGCAGCTCGGCCAAACCGCGCAAACGCCCAAGGCAGGAATAACCGGGATTGGTCTTTTTCGTCAGGTCATCAATCATCTGGTGACCATGGTCAGGGCGCAACACAATGGATGAGCCGCGACGTTGCTCCAATTCAAGAAGAGCCTTCATCACAGCATACATATCCACATCGCCCTCCAAATGATTTGCTTCCACAAAGTTGCCTTCTTCATCGCGCTTGGTGCTCCGCAAATGCACAAAATGTATGCGGTCGCCGAATTGGCTTATCATGCCCACCAGATCGTTGTCCTTGCTGACACCCAGGGAGCCCGTGCAGAGACACAGGCCGTTGGCTTCGGAAGGTATGGCATCGACCAGTGCCTTGAAATCATCGGCACACGTCATGATGCGGGGCAAACCAAGAATCGGCATGGGCGGGTCGTCGGGATGAATCACCATCTTTATTCCTGCTGCTTCGGCTGCTGGAATAATGGCTTTCAAAAAACTGATGAGGTGCCGACGAAGCTTTTCAGGTGTGATGCCTTTATAGCGTTGCAGCTCACTGCGAAACTGCTCAAGTGTAAAGCTTTCCTCGGCTCCGGGCAATCCTGCTATCATGTTGCGGGTGAGCAACTCACGTTCGGCTTCGCTCATGGAGGCAAAGCGTCGGCGGGCTGTCTCCTGCTCTTGCGGAGAATATTCGTCAAAGGCTTCGGGACGTTTCAGTATAAACAAGTCGAAAGCCATATAGGCGGCACGCTCGAAACGCAAGGCCAGGCTGCCATCGGGCATGGGATAGGCCAAATCGGTACGCGTCCAATCCAAGACAGGCATGAAGTTGTATGTTACGACTTTTATGCCGCATTGGCCCAGATTGGCAAGACTTTTCTTGTAGTTCTCGATGTATAAATGATAATTGCCCGTCTGTGTCTTTATATGTTCATGAACGGGAACACTCTCGACCACCGTCCATGTAAGGCCGGCCTGCTCCACTTCGCGTTTGCGCTTCATGATTTCTTCCACAGTCCATATTTCACCGTTGGGAACATGGTGCAAGGCTGTTACTACACCTGTGGCACCTGTTTGGCGTATGTCAGAAAGACTGACAGGGTCGTTGGGACCATACCAACGGAATGTTTGTTCGCAAAGTACCATCTTCGGATTTCTTATTATATGGAAAAGACATTAAAGCCTCCGTCTACGACGGCCACGGTTCCGGTGACAAAACGGGAAGCATCGCTGATAAGGTAATGTATAGTGCCACACAATTCTTCAGGCTTGCCCATGCGGTTCATCGGTGTCTGACGTATGATGTCATTGCCGCGCTCGGTCCAGCTGCCGTCCGGGTTGGTCAGTAGCGTGCGGTTCTGTTCGGTCAAGAAGAAACCGGGGGCTATGGCATTTACACGGATGGAAGTGCTGAACTTCTTGGCCACTTCTGTTGCCATGAATGCCGTGAAATTGCTGACTCCGGCTTTGGCAATGCCATAGCCGGCAACACGCGTCAACGGGCGGAATGCGGCCATTGACGAGAAGTTGACTATCGACCCTTTGCCCGATTCTACCATGGGGCGCAAGAATACCTGTGTGGGCAATATGGTTCCTGTCAGGTTGAGCGACTGCACTTTCTGGAAATCTTCGATGTCAAGTTCAAAGATATTGCCATCGGGTTTGATTGTTGCACCGGGCATGTTGCCGCCGGCAGCATTGAGCAGGGCATCGACCCTACCGTATTTCTGCATTATAGCATTCAAGTTCAGCTCCAGGACGTCCCTGTCGAGCACATCGGTTGCCAAAAAGAGAGCTTCACCGCCTGATTCCTTTATATCATCGGCTATGGCATGTCCCTTACCGGCATTTCGGCCAAGCACGACGACCTTTGCTCCTTGCAACGCCAGATATTTGCAGATGGAACGGCCCAAGACACCGGTTCCGCCTGTGACGACTACTACATAGCCGTCTATATCAAAAAGATTACTCATTATTCTTTGTTTTTATCTTGTTATCTTTGAACTCTGCCGGATGTGTTTCCACCTGCCAGACTTTTTACTTCGTCTTCCGAGACGAGATTGAAATCTCCGTTGATTGTATGCTTTAAGGCTGAAGCTGCCACGGCAAACTCTAAAGCTTCGCCTTGAGTCATGCCGTGAAGCAAGCCGTGAATCAGTCCGGCCGAAAAAGAATCGCCTCCCCCTACACGGTCTACGATGGGAAGAATGTCGTAGCGGCGCGACTCATAAAATGTTGTACCGTCATAGATCATGGCTTTCCATCCGTTGTGCGAAGCCGACAAAGACTCTCGAAGTGTAGATGCCACGTACTTGAATCCGAACCTTGCGGCCATTTCCTGAAAGATGTCTTTGTAGCCCTCGGCACATGTCACGCCTTCTTCGACTTTGGCCGAAGGCTTGAAACCGAGACATAGCTCGGCATCTTCTTCGTTGCCTATGCACACGTCCACATAGTCCATCAACGGGCGCATGACAGACTGTGCTTTTTCGGGTGTCCATAGCTTTTTTCTGAAGTTCAAGTCGCACGACACGGTCAGATGGTTTTGCTTGGCTGCCTTGCATGCGGCCTCGACTATACGGGCTGCCGAATCGGAAATGGCAGGAGTGATGCCAGTCCAATGAAACCAGTCGGCTCCTTCCATGCACTTGTTGAAATCGAACTCGGAGGCACAGGCTTCCGCCATGGCCGAATGCGCACGGTCGTAAATCACCTTGCTCGGGCGCATGGACGAGCCTGTTTCCAGGAAGTAAATGCCCAAACGGTCGCCACCACGCAGGATGTGCTCTGTACAGACGCCATAGCGGCGCAAGGCATTGAGGGCAGATTGTCCTATGTCATTGGATGGCAACTTGGTGACAAAGCAACTTTCATTGCCATAGTTGGCTAAGCTGACTGCCACATTGGCCTCTCCTCCCCCATACTGCACGTCGAAGCCATCGGCTTGGACAAAGCGCATGTTTCCACGGGGTGAAAGACGAAGCATTATCTCACCTAATGTAATGATTTTCTTTTTCATGATACTCCTTTTGCTGTTATTGTGGCAAAATTACAGTAAAAAAACGAACAAAGAGTAAGAGTTTGAAAGAATAGTGCCTTATTGAACGAAAACCACATAAAGACTTTAGGCAACGGCACTTGCCTTTACCTGTCAGAAATACTGCAGAAAATCTTCGTAGCCCTCTGCACGCAGCCGCTCTTTGGGCACAAAACGCAAAGAAGCACTATTGATGCTGTAGCGCAAGCCGCCAAATTCGATGGGGCCGTCGGGAAATACATACCCGAGATGCGTATTTCCTATGCGGCTCAGCACCTCGGTCATTTTTTCACCCTGTATATCACGTTCTTCCGTGATAATGGAATTTCGGTCTATGGGTTTGTAGAATGCCGGCCAGCCGCCTGAATGAAATTTGTCGGTAGAAAGAAACAATGGCTCTCCGGTTGCGACATCGACGTATATACCATCGCGCTCTTCGTCCCAATAGGCATTGAAATATGGTGGTTCACGATGCCCAAGTTGTGTGATGGCATATTGGTCTTCCGTCAGTTGCATTCTTAAATGTGCATCGTCCGGTCTGGCATAGCGTTTCTTTTTCATTCGTTCATTATTCTTTCCGACTCGTACTGCAAAATTACAAAAAAACACGAAGTCGGCATCACTTGAATTGTACTAAATCCAACTCTTTCGTCTGAACAGAAAGAAAGCGGTACCTGCCACTATAATAGAGAACAGGCATACCAATGGAAATCCCCACCAGGTATTTTCCATTCCATTTATCAGATTCATGCCATACAAACTGGCTATGAGGGTTGGAAACATCAGCACAATACTGATGGATGTCATTGTTTTCATCACACCGCTCATATTGTTGTTGATGACGTTGGCATAGGTTTCCATTGTCGAATCAAGAATGTTGGTATAGATGTTGGTGGTTTCGCGTGCCTGATTCATTTCAATGGTAACGTCTTCTATCAAATCGGCATCGAGCTCGTCTACGGGGAGCTTGAATTTCAGTTTGGAGAGCAAGGTTTCGTTTCCACGGATACTTGTAATGAAATATGTCAAACTGTCTTGCAAGCGCGAAAGGCCTATAAGGTCTTCATTGCTGATTTTATGGTCGAGTTTGTGCTTGTACTCTTCTATCAATGCACTGATTTGTTTCAATCTTTTCAGATACCACACAGAAGACGACAAGAACAGGCGGAAAACCAAGTCTACGGCATCGGTAAAACCCTGATTGCGTTTCTGCTGATACGAAACAAAGTCTATCATCATGTTTGTTTCATAGTTGCAGATGGTGATGCACAGATCTTTATAAAGGATTATGCCTAACGGCACAGTTGTGTGAGGCGTACGGCTGCGCACTTCCTTAACATATGGAATACGCAGGATTATAAGTACCCACCCCTCGTCAAATTCATAACGAGAACGCTCGTCCTTGTCCCTGATGTCGTCAAGAAAGTAGTCGGGGACTTTCAATTCGTTTACAAGATAGTCTTCGTCCTCGTCTGTGGGGCAAGTAATCTGTATCCAGCAATTGGGTTGCCATTCGCTTAACGTGCGCAATGTACGGTTGATATTCCAAAATGTTCGCATCTCTATGTCCTCCAAATAATCATCGAGACGGGAGGAAAGCGTCTCAAGATGAGATGCAGACTTCCGGCTCGCTATCGTTTGTTTTCCGCGTAATAATCGTCCATATAGGTCAGAAAGTGATATTATCAAAGGCAAAATTACGAAAAATCTTTTTCTGAGCAATACAAAATGCGTTTTTTCGTCAGAACGGAGCCTTTGGTTGCAGCCTTGCGGTATCAGATGGAATCTTTCCTTTTATATAATGCTTGGAATAGTAGTTGCGGTTGCGTGAAAACAGACGTCCGTTGATGTTTACCGTATGACCGTCGTAAAGGTCATAATCCCATATCCAGCTGCTGCCGTCCATGAAGACAATATGTATCAAGCCGTCATCGACAAACCAGGTGAAATAGTCTTCGGTGTAACCGTTATAAAAGTCATCTTCGGAGCAAAGCCCTTTATGATTGCGATAGAATTCCAGACAGACTATGTCGGAAGGATCGTCTACACTCCACCACTTTCCCGCCAGAACACGCTCGTCCCAATCGTCACGATTGTCACAACCTGTTGTGAATATACAATTGAAAGCTACGACCATAAGCATTACAAGCCAGGTCCGATTTGTTTTTATTCTGCCAATCATTGCATTATATGTTTACGGCAAAGTTACAACATTCAAACGGGTCATCCCTCATGTGCTCTATGGTTTTTATAAAAAGGCAAGGCATGGGGTGCTGCAATCTGTACACATCGCACGCGCGATCTATACACATCACTGGTTACGATATGTACAGATCACTGGTTACGGTCTGTACATATCGCACGAACGATCTATATACATCGCATGCTACGATATGTACATATCGCATGCTGCGGTCTGTACACATCGCACGAACAAACTGTACACATCTATATATGAAATGCCTAACCCTGTTGTTCCTGAGTGTCGGCTTCGGGCTGTGAGCTGTCTTGCTGCTGGTCTTTGGAAGTCTCGAAGTCGGTATAGCCGTTGTTAACAAGTATGTTGTACCAGCTGATGATTTTCTTGATATCACCGGGATATACTCTGTCACGATCATAGTGGGGCAGCACTTTTGCCATAAAGTCTGCCAGCTGCTCCTTCGACATTGCTTTTGTGCTCAATTCAAGCGGCTTTTGGTCGAATTGGTTATATATGGATTGAAATACCGAAGTAAGCGACACATCTCCTTCATCTGTATATACTGATATATCATTGAGTGATGTGATACGGTCGCGCAGACCGACGGTGTGCCGTTTCTTGGCTACATCTATGCTTTCTACAATGACTGCCTGCCTGCCTCGCGAGAGTAACAGATATAGACCGGGCTTGCCGGATATGGAGAGTATGGTCTTTTCCATGTGTTTCGTGTTTACGTTGTTTTGTTTCAGTGTTTATTAACGCAAAGATAATTGTTTCTTGCGGCTTCATGGTGTCAAGCAGCAAAAAAAACCTTAATTAGAAATGGCCGCGCCATGCAACAAAACTTCGAGAAGATTGTCGACTTGCGGTTCAAGAGGCTCTATCTGATTGTTTATGATGACATAGTCTGCCTTTCGCAGCTTCTCGTCTTCGGGCATCTGCATACTCATCCACCGGAGTGCCTCTTCGCGACTTTTTCCATCGCGTGCCATGACACGATGCAACCGCAGTTCGAGCGGAGCTGTGACACAGACCGTGTTTGTTACTTCAGCATCAAAATGCGACTCGAAAAGCAATGCGCTCTCCATGACAACAATGGGTGCATGCTGTGCTTCCAACCAGCGGCGAAAGCGTTGGCGAACAAATGGATGTACTATCTCATTCACCTGCCGGGCTTGTTCGTCTCCGCCTTGGATATAGGAAGAAATCAACGGTTTGTTGAGACTTCCGTCGGGCAATAAGGGGGAAGCCGACAAGAGAGCCTGCAAAGAAAGATGTATGGAACTGTTACCGACCATTTCCTTACGGGCTTCACCATCTGTATCAAATATGGGAATGCCATGCCGGTCCAAAAGGCGGCATACATAGCTTTTGCCACTGCCAATTCCGCCAGTCAGACCAAGACTAACTGTCTTCTTCAACGACATCTTCTATAAGGAAGTCTACGGTTGAAGGCACAATGCGCACATGCGACACACCGGCAGGAACTGATTTCAGATAGAGTTGAATCTTCCCGTCCGTGGCCTTAAGCAGAGTTTCATAGTTGACCACAAGGGTAAAGTCGTCAGCAGTGATTTTACGATACATGCTCATGCCGACCTGAAATATTATCTTCACCTTGGAAGGGAAGGTGCGCAGCGTCTTCCCTGCCGGAAAGTTGACACGTTTAACGGGCACATCAACCGATTTCTCTGTCATTTGATCCACATTGATTTTCACTCGCACGGAAGAGGGATCAAACTTGACACCGCGCATTTTGGCAAGGTTCACCTTGCAAACCAGACTTTCAGAGATGTTGGCCAGATTGAGTGATTGCGTAATTGCCGAACGCAATGTGTCGAGAACCTCCGGCATGGCATATGCCGTCACCGAATCGGGAATTACACGTATGGATGATATGCCATAGAGCTGTTCTGTTTTCAAATTAGCTTTCAGCTCCACCGGCAGGCGCACGTTCAGACCATTATTGAAATAGTATTCCAGACGCTCGGCCTTGTATGACACTATCTTTGTTGTAGGCGAAAGCCTTTGCTGCAACAACTTGACAATGTCGGCAGGTGAAAGCACCACATGCCCGGATTGCCGGTCATAGTTCCTGAAATCCAAATTGATGGCCGGCAACCCGGCATATTGGTAATTGAGCAATTGACTGCCGCGATCTTTCAATACCACATGGAAAGTCGCAGGCAACTCTGTTGTGATAACCACATGATCAGGAACAGAATTCAGCCTGAGTGTCACGGCAAAATCTTTTTCATACTCATCGTTAAGAGCCAGAAAAACCCAAAAAGAAGCCGAAAGAGCCAGAAAGAACATGAACACAAGAAAGTTCCTGTTGCTCAATCGCAATAGGAACTTTTTCAGTCGCAAATATCTGCCTCTCAAATGCTTCATCTAAAAGAAGAACCGTTGGATGTGGCTAATCCTCAAGATGAGAACCTCGATCACTTCTTATCAGCTTGCTGCTGCACAGCTGTCGAATCGGCATAAATGCACGCACGGTCTATACGGATCTTCACATCTTTTGCCACTTCAAGCACGATGATGTTTTGCGCTTCGTCTATTTGACGGATTGTACCATGTATGCCTCCGGCCGTGATTACTTCCTGACCAACCTGAAGTGCCTTGCGAAACTTTTCAATTGCCTTTTGCTTTTTTTGCTGCGGACGTATCATGAAGAAGTACATGATAGCGAAAAGGGCAATGATCATTACCCAAAAACCGATTCCCGAGCCTGCTGCCGCGTTCCCTGCAGCCTGTAAGATTACTGTCATCGTTGTCATGTTTAATTATTTTGTTAGTTTATTTTCTTGCTTCAACTTGCGGGCTATACTGTCAAGCATTCCGTTTATATAGCCTGCACTTTTGGGTGAGCTGTATACCTTGGCAATATTGATATACTCGTTCATGGTCACTGATTTTTCTATCGTCGGGAAATTGAGCATTTCAGCCAACGCACATTCCATGATAATCAAATCCATCACTGCTATACGGCTGAAATCCCAGTTCCGCGTATTCTGGCGTATCAGTTCCTCATATTCCTTCTTGAAATCAAATACACATTGAAACAGTTTACCGGCAAATTCCTTATCCTCATCTTCGCTGTACGCTGCGAGCAGTGGTTGGCCGGCACCATTGGATTCATCAAACCGCTTGATGGTCTTCAAGACAAAGGTGTCTATGATTTCCTTGTCATCGTTCCAATACAAGCTCCATTCTTCCAGCACATTGTCAATAGCCTCATTATAGCATATAAAACGTTTATAGGCCTTACGCCAGAACTCACGGTCGGCGGCATAAGAATCATCGGACGAATCCATATAGCAAGCATAAATATCGCTCTCGACTATTTGCTTATATAGACCTCGTATGACATCCTCTGCTTCTGTCCATTTATGGTTCTTGCCGTTCTCCTCGAATTTTGTCAATTGCTCATTGGTAGCCAATTGGGCAGCAAAGCGGTTTTTTATGAATTTAGGATTTGGAAGTTCTTTACAATCAATGCCCTTCAACCGTTCGGCCAATGATTCGTATTTCTTCTCGGCATAATCTGTAACATTCGTTATCAGCAACAACAGGTAATGGTATAAGTCATATGTCTTGGAAAGGCTGAACATCAGCTCTTTCATTGCCGCGTCCATCTGCTTGCCACCGTTTTTATAATCAGCATATGCCAATTGAACGACTTTCAGTCTTGCTATTTCTCTATTAATCATTCCGCAACCGAATCGATGATTTGTATTTGTTGCAAAAGTAGGTATTTATTTTCATTCCAATTGTGGTTACACCATGTTTTTTTACGAAACAAGGAGGAAAATAGCGATTCTTCTTGCTCAAACCGAAACGATTGCATAACTTTGCAGCCGCTTAGCCCACAGGGCAAATATCGGTTTCACATTGTGTGATGGCGAATTAGCACTTTACAACTAATTTAGAGTAACACTTTAAAGACAATGAAAGAATTCAATTTAACAGGAACCAAAAGAACAGATTTTGGCAAGAAAGCATCTCGTGACTTACGCAAGAGCGGTAACATTCCATGCGTTATTTACGGAAGCAAAAAAGACGCTGACGGAAATGTTGCAGTAACCCATTTTGTAGTGCCTTTCGAAGGCATCCGCAAACTCATCTACACTCCCGACATCTTTGTTGTAAACGTAGACATTGACGGTGAAAAATGCAAAGCCGTAATGCGCGAGATTCAATTCCATCCCGTAAAAGACAATGTTCTCCACGTAGACTTTTATCAAATCACAGAAGGACAGCCCATCACCATGGAAGTGCCCGTTGTATTCACCGGCCACGCCGAAGGTGTGCGCGCCGGCGGTGCATTGTTCGGCCATCTTCGTCGTTTGAAAGTGCTTGGCCTCTACGAGAACATCCCCGAACGTCTGCACATAGATGTAACAGCTCTCACCATTGGCAAGAGCATCAAAGTGGGCGACTTGCAGTATGACAATCTTGAGCTTGTAACGCCTAAGCAGGCTCTTGTATGCACCGTTCGTTCTACACGTGCCGCTGCATCTGCAGCTGCTGCCGCAGCTGCTGCCGCCAACAGCTAATTAAATCTGACAGAAAAACATCTTAAACAATCAAGATGAACTACCTGATTGTAGGTTTGGGAAACATCGGAGATGAATACGAAGGCACCCGCCACAACATGGGATTCAGAATATTGGACGCTCTTGCAAAAGCGTCCAATATTGTTTTCCAGGACAAACGCTACGGCTTTATTGCCGAAACAAGAATCAAAAACCAAAACCTTATTCTTCTTAAACCTTCCACCTATATGAATGCCAGCGGAAACGCTGTGCGCTACTGGGCCGAAAAGAAAAAAATCCCTCTTGAACGCATTCTCATCGTTAGCGACGACATCTCGTTGCCCTTCGGTTCTTTGCGCATGAAGCCCGGAGGCAGCGAAGGCGGCCACAACGGTCTTCGAAGCATCACACAATGTCTCGGCACCAACCAATATGCCCGCTTGCGCTTCGGAGTAGGCAGCAACTTTCCCCGTGGTGCCCAGGTAGATTGGGTGCTTGGCAGGTTTAACGACGACGAGCTTGCCCGCATGGACGAACGTGTAGAAACAGCCTGCAACATGATTGCCACTTATTGCCTGTCGGGCATACAAACCGCCATGAACCAATACAATGGAAAATGAGCAATGAAGCACGCATAGACAAATGGCTTTGGGCTGCACGCATCTACAAAACCCGGAGCATGGCAGCAGAAGCCTGCAAAAACGGAAGGGTCACCATGCAAGGGCAACGCCTGAAGCCGTCACACGCAGTCAAAGAGGGCAATATCATTGAAGTGCGAAAACCGCCCATCACCTATCGCTTTCGCATCAAGCAACCCATCGAACATCGCGTAGGCGCCAAGCTCCTGCCTGAAATTCTCGAAAACATCACACCACCCGAACAATATGAACTGCTCGAGATGAGCCGCATCAG
>ERZ808274.772-NODE-772-length-13530-cov-3.757106_pt1 | contig 13530 bp, 12 predicted proteins | sample MGYA00521277_ERZ808274 | MGnify/ENA primary metagenome ERZ808274 (study PRJEB31516, sample SAMN03275597) | gut metagenome | biome: mammalia-associated habitat; material: feces | host: Papio cynocephalus | place: Kenya | collected 2012-07-28 ... | reverse complement strand
AAACAACTTTAAAATATCATCAAATCTATCTTTTAAGATGATAGATTGTTATGCTAAAATTATTTAGGAAATAAAAATATTTTTTATTTAATAAGGAGCTAACTATGTCAGAAAAAATGGTTGCTATGATACTAGCTGGAGGAAAAGGCACACGTCTAGAAGCGTTGACAAAGAAAATTGCCAAACCTGCAGTTAGTTTTGGAGCGAAATATCGCATCATCGATTTTCCTCTATCAAATTGCGCTAACAGCGGCATTCATAATGTCGGTGTTCTAATGCAATACGAATCTGTCTCTTTGGACAGATACATTGGTGATGGCGAAAAATGGGGCCTAAGCGGCACTCGTTCTTCAACAACAACACTAACCCCTCGTCAAACTGAAGAAGGGCTATCTTGGTTTAAAGGAACAGCTGATGCAATTTATTGCAATTTAGATTTTCTAGATTCTCTTGATCCAGAAAATGTTTTAATTTTATCAGGCGACCATATTTACTGCACAACATATGATGAAATGCTTGAACAGCATTTAGATAATTCTGCTGATTGCACAATAGCGGTTTATCAAGTTCCAATGAATGAAGCGAGCAGATTCGGAATTTTAGTGACTGACGAGAAAGGTCAAATTGTAGAATTCCAAGAAAAACCTGCTCATCCAGTTTCAAATTTGGCAAGCATGGGAATTTATATTTTTAAATATAAAGTGCTTAGAAAATATTTGATAGCAGATGCACAAAATCCTAAATCATCGCATGATTTTGGAAAAGACATAATTCCTACTATGCTTAATGATGGAAGAAAAATGATGTCTTATGTCTATAAAGGTTATTGGAAAGATGTTGGTACAATTGCCTCTCTTCATCAAGCTAACATGGATTTGCTTTTATCGGCGAGCAAAGGTGGACATTTGAGTGATATAACAAATGGCAATCGTATCTATAGTGAAGACACAAATTCACATCCTCAATATATCGGAAGCAATGCATCAGTAAAAGATTCTCTTATAAATCAAGGCGCCATTATTTTTGGTAACGTAGAACATTCTGTTATTTCAAATGAAGTAATTGTTTACGAAGGTGCAAAGGTAATTAATTCTGTTTTAATGCCTGGTGTAAAGATCAAAGAAGGAGCAGTTGTTAAAAATGCTGTTTTAGCACCTGATTCAATAGTTGGCCCAAACGAAGAAGTATCGGCACCAGATGATCAAGTTATTTTATATTCAAAAAAGGTGGTAAGAAATCATGAGTAGACGTGTAGTTGGTTTTTTAAATCTTTTCAATTCACCAAATCTAGGACCTTTAACTGAAAAAAGAACTTTGGGTTCAACATCATTTTTGGGACGATTTGCGTTGATGGATTTTGCGTTATCAAATTTTACAAATTCAGGAATTGATGATTTTAATATTTTAGTAAAAGATAATTTTAGAAGTGTTTCAAAACATGTCGGTTCATTAAAAACATGGGTTAATAACACAAAAATTGCTAGACAAAATATCCTTATTAACGAAAAAGGTTTAAAAAACCCAAAAGTTAATACTGATATTGAGTGCTTGTTAAATAATGACTGGGTTTTATATGAAACAAAAGCTGATGCAATTGTTGTTCAACCAGCTCATATAGTCTCTACTTTGGATATTAGGCCTCTTCTTGAACAACATTTTGAAAGCGATGCAGATATAACAATTGTTTATTCGCATATCGACAACGCTGATGAATCGTTCTCTACAAGCAATATACTAACAATTAAAGACGGTAACGTTATTTCTTTAAAGAAAAATAATGGAAAAAGCAAAACCGCAAATGTTTCGATGGAAACATATGTTATTGGTGCTAACACACTCCAAAGAATTCTTCATGATAGCGATTATTTAAAATGCAAATCACTAAAAGAAGCGATATTGAAATTTGTTATTAACAAAAGTGCAAGAGTTAAAGCTTATGAGTATAAAGGATATGTTCGTTGCTTTGATTCATTCCAACATTTTGTTGATTATTCGTTCGAATTATTAAATTACAACATTGCTAAAAATTTATATGGTAAAGATTGGCCAATATATACTCTCACACACAATACAGCGCCTGCAAAATATGGTTTTAATTCAAACGTATCAAACGCATTTATTGCAAACGGAGCCAGTGTTGATGGAACAATAAAAAATTCGATTATTTCACGTTATGTTGAAATAGGCAAAGGTGCCGTAATTGAAGATTCAATTATTTTAACTGGAACTTATATTGATCCAGGAGCAGTCATAAAACACGCTGTTATTGATAAATATTGTCATATTGCTTCAACAGCAAAAATTGAAGGGAAGAAAACTAGCCCAATTTATTTAGAACAAGGAACTTTTTACAAATGAAAATTGCGATGATTACAAGTGAAGCAAACCCACTTTGCAAAAGTGGTGGTTTGGCCGATGTCACATATTCTCTTTCTAGGGAATTAAATATTGATAATGAAAAAACAATTATCATTATGCCTTTTTACAAAACAATTAAAAACAAAATTAAAAATGCAGAATTTGTAACTCATTTTTATCTTGATATGTCTTGGAGAAGGCAATATGTAGGCATTTATAAACTTGTAATTGATAATATTGATTATTATTTAATTGATAATGAATATTATTTTAATCGTGACGATTTATATGGTTATAATGACGATCAAGAAAGATTTGCTTATTTTTCTTTAGCAGCATTGGATACATTAAAAGCAATTGATTTTAAACCTGACATTATTCATGTTCATGATTGGCAAGGAGGAATGATTCCTTGTCTATTGAAAGAAAAATATTGTTACGATGAATTTTATCAAGGAATTCATACTGTGCTAACTATTCATAATCCAGCATTTAAAGGTATGATGGATAAATATTTTTTAAATAATTATTTCGGATTATCAGATGAGCTTTTTGATAAAGGAATCGTTCGATTCGAAGGACAAGTATCCACTCTTAAGAGTGCAATTGTTTATGCTGATGAAATATCAACTGTTTCGCCTACTCATAGAAATGAATTATTGACAAGCGAATTATCACATGGTTTATCAGCAGTTCTTACTCTTAGAAAAGATGACTTTGTCGGAATTATTAACGGATTAGATACAGTTGAATTTAATCCTGCAACTGATACAAAGATTCTAAAAACTTATTCATCAAACGCTTTTTTACGCGCTAAAGCGTCTAATAAAAAAGATTTGTTAAATTCGTTTTCATTACCTTTAAATGATGGACCAGTTTTTGGTCTTGTCTCACGCTTAACATGGCAAAAAGGAATTGACTTAGTATTATCAAATGTTTCTTATCTAGTTTCTTTGGGTGCGAGTGTTGTCATCCTAGGAAGCGGTGAAAAAGAACTTGAACATCATTTCCAAACTCTAAGAGATGCATATCCAAACAATGTAGGTATTTATATTGGATATAACGATACTTTGGCCCATAAAGTGTATGCAGGAAGCGACTTCTTCTTAATGCCATCACTATTTGAACCATGTGGAATCGGGCAAATTATCGCTCAAAGATATGGAACTCTTCCAATTGTAAGAAAAACTGGTGGTTTAGCGGATACTGTTATTCCTTATAATAATAAGAACGCAGATGCCGCTAATGGATTTATGTTTGATAATTATGATGGAATAGCGTTAGGCGAAACGATTAATTATTCTCTTAAAACATTTAACGATAAAAAAGTGTTTAATAAATTGATTAAAAACGCAATGGTTCTTGATAGATCATGGAAAAAATCATGTCAAGAATACATTGATTTGTATAGAAAGGCGGTAACTAAATGAGTTACGAACATCAAAAAATAGAACAAAAATGGGCTAAGATTTACGAAGAAAAGAAGCCATTTTATTGTGACGTTTATGATTTTTCAAAACCAAAATATTATATTTTAGATATGTTCCCTTATCCAAGTGGACAAGGGCTTCACGTTGGTCATCCTGAAGGTTATACCGCAACAGATGTTGTTGCTAGAATGAAAAGAATGCAAGGTTTCAATGTTCTTCATCCAATGGGATGGGATTCTTTTGGCCTTCCTGCTGAACAATTTGCAATTAAAAACAATAAACATCCTGATGAATTTACACAAAAAAATATAGCAAATTTCAAAAAACAGATTAAAAGCTTAGGTTTTTCATATGATTGGAGCAAAGAAATTGCTACAAGCGATCCTTCATATTATAAATGGACGCAATGGATTTTTACTGAACTTTATAAAAGTGGTTTGGCATATGTAAGCAATATTCCAGTTAACTATTGTCCTCAACTTGGTACCGTATTAGCTAATGAAGAAGTTATTGATGGAAAAAGCGAACGCGGTGGTTATCCAGTTATAAAGATGCCGATGCGTCAGTGGGTGCTTTCTATTACAAGTTATGCAGAAAAATTATTGGATGGTTTATCCATGCTTGATTGGCCTAAATCCACAATTAATATGCAAACAAACTGGATTGGAAAATCGGTTGGAGCAGAAATTACATTCAAAATAGATGGCAGTGATAAATCATTTAATGTCTTTACAACCAGAGCAGATACATTGTTTGGTTGTACATATTGTTGTTTAGCACCTGAACATCCACTTGTAAAAGAATTAGCGACCAAAGAATGCTTAGATGAAGTTAATAAATATATAGATTCCATTAAAAGCAAATCCGATATGGAAAGAACTGAATTAAATAAAGACAAGAGTGGTGTATTTATCGGAGCATACGCAATTAATCCAATCAACGGTAAGAAGGTTCCTATTTTTGCTGCTGATTATGTTTTATATGGATATGGCAGTGGCGCTGTTATGGCGGTTCCTGCTCATGATCAAAGAGATTATGAGTTCGCAAAAAAACATAATCTTGATATGATTCAGGTTTTAGAAGGCGATATTAGCGAACATGCTTTTGAAGGCGATGCGCCTCATATCAATAGCGATTTTGCTAATGGATTAAATATTGCTGATGCCAAAAAAGTTATAATTGAACATCTTGAAAAATTAAATGTTGGAAAAATTAAAGTTAATTATAAATTAAGAGATTGGATTTTTTCACGACAAAGATATTGGGGAGAGCCGATTCCTGTAGTGTTTTTAGATAATGGCGAGACGTATGTTTTAAATAAAGATGAGCTCCCATTAACTTTGCCAGAATTAGATAAATATGTTCCAAGCGGTGACGGTTCATCTCCTCTTAAAAACGCTACTAATTGGTTAAACGTTAACATTAATGGTGTTCACGGTGTTCGTGAAACGAATACTATGCCTCAATGGGCTGGTTCCTGCTGGTATTATATTCGCTATTTAGATCCACATAATAATAATGAATTTGCTGATCCAAAATTAATCAAGCATTGGCTTCCTGTTGATTTATATATTGGAGGCGCTGAACACGCGGTATTACACCTTCTTTATGCAAGATTTTGGCATAAATTCTTATTCGACAAAGGATATGTGTTTACAAGCGAGCCATTCAAAAAATTGTTCCATCAAGGAATGATTTTAGGTGAAAATGGCGAAAAGATGTCTAAATCACGCGGCAATGTTATCAATCCTGATGATATTGTTCGTGATTATGGTGCCGATTCGCTTCGCTTGTTTGAAATGTTCGCTGGACCTCTTGAAGAAAGTTTTCCTTGGTCCACTCAAGGTATTGGTGGCGCTAGAAGATTCATTGAAAGAGTTTATCGTTTATACACAGATGAAGATTTTGTAAAAAAGATTTCCAATGAGAATTCACACGAACTTGATTATGCATATAATGCAACAGTTAAAAAGGTTACATTTGACTTCGAAAATTTGCAAATTAATACTGCTATTTCACAAATGATGATTTATGTAAATGCGATGTATAAAGCTAATTCTTTATATAGACCATACATGGAAGGCTTTATAAAAATGTTTAGCTGCATATGTCCATTTGTTGGAGAAGAATTATTTGAAAAATTAACTGGCAAGACTTTAATAGATTATGAAAAATGGCCAGTTTACAATGAGGCATTGTTAACCCTTGATACTATCAAGATTGCTATTTCAGTTAATGGAAAATTGCGTGCAACAGTCGAAGTTGACAAAAATATTTCTGATGAAGAACTTCAAAATAAAGCTTTGTCGCTAGATATTATTAAAAAACATATCGATGGCAAAACAATTAAAAGAATCATCGTTGTGAAAGGGAAAATTGTTAATATAGTTGCTGTTTGATATGAATAAATATGTTCTTATAGTTGACTGTGGAAACACTAACACATCAATTGGTGTCTTTAAAGAAAACAAATTGTATTCAAGAATTGATATTCCTTCATCTATTGATGCGATTAATGGTTCACTTTCAAGAATGCTTAATTTTAAAAAGAAACTACTTTTAAATGATGAAGAATTGACCGGTGGACTGATCTCTAGTGTTGTTCCTTCGCTAAATAAAGCAATTATCACATTGCTTAAGGAAGCGTTTGGAAAAAGTATTCCTATAATGGATAATACATATTTCTTTGATATCAAAATGGACGTAAATAATCCTGATGAAGTAGGCGGCGACCTTTTAGCGGACGCTATAGCTGGAAAGAAATTATTTGATGCTCCAACGCTAATTATTGATTTAGGTACAATAACAAAATTGATTGTATTAGATAAAAATAAAAAATTTATTGGCACTTCATTCTTTCCAGGAGTTGAAACATGTTTAAAATCAATGAAAGAAAAGACAGCTCTTCTTCCTGAGATTTCTTTAAATAAAAGGCCAAAGAAATTCTTGGGCAATAATACCGTTGATGCTATGCAAAGCGGTTTATATTATGGAACACTTGGTCTTATCAAATATAGTTCGATAATGGTTGATGATATGTTTGAGGGAAAAGTTAACAAAATTCTAACCGGAGGGAATTCTATCTTATTTAAAAATGATGCAAATGAATTTATTATTGATGAGAATCTAGTATTGAAAGGAATTTATCTAATTTATTTAGATAATATAGGTAAATAAAATGGATTATAAAAAATTAATGCAACAATATCAACAGGACATAATCTTAAGTCTTATTGATTTATTAAAAATACCATCAGTTTATGACGAAAAAACATCATGCAAAGAAATGCCTTTTGGCAAAAATGTCGATAAAGCATTGAAAAAAGTTGGTGAATTAGGCGAAAAGTTAGGTTTTAAAGTTGACTATTGCGATGGTTACGCCACAGAACTCACAATGGGTGAAGGCAAAAAATTAATAGGCATATTTGCCCATACTGACGTTGTTCCTGCTATCGGAGAGTGGAATCATGATCCATTTGATCCAATTATTAAAGACGAGAAATTATATGCTCGTGGTAGTAGCGACGATAAAGGGCCTTTTGTTGCGGCACTTTATGCCACAAAAGCTCTTTTTGATGCTAATTTATTAAAAGATACAAGAGTTAGAATCGTTGTTGGTGGAGATGAAGAACGCGGTTCTAAATGTCTTGATTATTATTTTCATAATCTTCATAAAGAAGCACCTACATATGGTTTTACACCTGATAGTGATTTTCCACTTATTTATGGCGAGAAAGGAATATGCGATTTTAATGCAAAAATTAGAATCGATGCACCTTTTATTCACAAAATGAACGGTGGTTTAGTTTCAAACGCAGTTATTGATAAATTTGATGTATATATGGATAATGACAAAAAATTTGTCAAATATCTAAAAGAAAAAAATGTTAATTTTATAGATAATAATGATCATTTAACATTTGTTGGAAAAGCAGTTCACGGAAGTACGCCGGAACTTGGCATAAATGCCGCTTTAATTGCTTTTAAAGAACTTGGTGATTTTTATAAAATTAATGAATTGTCTCTTTTGGGCAATAAATTAATGGATACATCTGGAAAATCTTTTAACGGATATTCTTCATCAAAACTTCTCAAAGACACGACTTATTGTCTTGGAATAGCTAAGTATGAAAACGGTGTTTTAGATATGACAGTTAATTTTAGATACAATGAACTTGTCAAACCAGCAGAGTATATTTCAAATTTTGATGAATTTTTTGGAACTAAATCGACGCACAAAGAACCTTCTCCTTATCTTCTGTATGACCCTAATTGTGATTTAGTAAAAACCCTCCTCAAAGCTTATAGAGAAGAAACTGATGATAATAGTGAACCACTTACAACGGGAGGAGGAACATACGCTAAACACGCTCCTAATACTGTTGCTTTTGGTGCATTATTTCCAGGAAGAATTTCATCTATGCATGAGCCAAATGAATTTATGCCAGTTGAAGATATTTATTTAAGTGCAGTAATTTATGCACATGCGATAAAATTATTAGGTGATTTATGAGAACAAAGTTTAAACAATGGGCAGTTGATTATCTTAAAGATAATCATCCAATAGTTATTGATAAAATTGATTTAGTTAACGAATTTTATAAGAAGCCGTTATTTATGGAAATTGGTTCGGGAAAAGGTGATTTCATTTTGCGCTTTTCTCAAATGCATCCAGAATATAGCTTTTTAGCGGTTGAAAAAGTTGAAACAGTTGCTGGCATGATGGCTAAAAAATTGACTGATGCTGAAATTAAAAATGTATTAGTATTTCCATTTGATACAAAAATTTTGTTTGATCAAATACCAGACAATTATGTTGACGGTATATTCTTAAATTTTGTTGATCCATGGCCAAAGAAAAAACACGCAAAAAGAAGACTAACTTTCATAACATTTTTAAATGAATACTATCGAATGCTTAAAAATGGGGCTTATTTATATTTCAAAAGCGACAATGATTCGTTGTATGAGTTCACTTTAGAAGAAATTAAACAATCGAAATTTGAATTAGTAAGTTATGAAGATAATTATGACTTTGATGAAAATAATGACGCTATGACAGAATATGAAAGGAAATTTCGTGAATTAAATCACCCAATTCATCGAATTATTTTAAAGAAAAATGCCTAAGATTTATTACAACAGACAAGCGGTTGGCGATGTATTATTGATAATTTACGATGACGCTACTATTCCAAATAAAATCATTAATAATGATAATGTAACTGCTCTTTATAAAGATGGTGTCTTAATCGGCGTTAATATATTCGACTTTTCAAAAATTGCGCGCATATTTCATAATGGAGAAATCATTGAACCGACGTCTGAATTTGTAAAAATAATTAATCACATTTTAATTAACGCTAACATAAAGCCTTTGGAGGAATGATAACTATGGAACTAGAAATCAAATTAAAAGAGGCAGGAAAAATTTCTCGTCTTACAAACAAAACATTCAATTTTGATCCTAGATTAAAGGACGGTTTTTTTGCTGCGAATTATTTTATTAAAAGTAGAAAGATTGTTGAAAAATGCATGCCAAATCATATTGTTACGATGCAATGGTTTCAAAGAACCGATGATGCAATGGCGTGTGGAATAGATGAAGCAATTGCATTGGTTCATACTTTTGCTGTTCATCCAGAATCATTATGTATCGAAGCGTTAAATGATGGAGATTTGATTAACGCAAATGAACCTGTTCTTAAAGTGACAGGAAAATATGAATATTTTGGCTTCCTTGAAAGCATGATAGATGGAATTCTTGCTAGAAGAAGCTCGGTTGCCACTAATGTTTATAGAGTTGTAAGAGAACTTAAAGGAAAAGATATTTTTTCAATGGCTGATAGACAAGATGAGTACAATACTCAAATTGGTGATGGTTATGCTACTTATGTAGCTGGTATTAAAAAAGTATCTACTGATGCTCAAGGGTTATGGTGGGGCGGAAAAGGAATGGGGACAATGCCTCATGCTTTAATTCAGATTTGTGGTGGAGATATTTGCAAAGCAAGCGATATTTATCATGAAACTTTTCCTAATGAACCAGTTACGGCTTTAATTGATTACCACAATAACGTCGTGCATGATTCGCTAATGCTTGCAAAGCATCTTGGACATAATTTAAAAGCGGTTCGTGTTGATACATCAAAAGCTCTTATTGATCATTATTTTGATGGCAAAGATACAAGTAGTTTTGATCCTCATGGTGTTTGCAAAGAATTGATTTTTGCACTAAGAGAGGAACTCGATAAAAACGGCTTTGATTACGTAAAAATTATAGTTTCATCGTCATTCAACAAAGACAAAATCAAAGAATGGGTGAGATTAAATGTTCCAGTTGATACTTATGGTGTAGGCACATCGTTTGTGAATAACATGACCGTTGGGTTTACAGGTGATCTTGTTATGCTTGATGGAAAAGATCAAGCAAAAGAAGGGCGAAGAAACATTCCTTCTAATAGATTAAAAAAGGTTCCTTATCCAATTTATTAATATAAGAATGTAAATGCTGATTGTATATGAAAAAATTTTCATTTATAATGAAAGCGAAAAAGAAGAGAGGTAAATTTACATGGATTATCTAAAAGATCGCGTTACAATTTATGAAGTCGCAAAAGCTAGTGGCGTTTCTTTAGCTACGGTAAGTAGAGTAATTAATAAGCAAAGTAATGTTACCCCAGAAACAAGAGCTAAAGTAGAAGCAACAATTGCTCGTTTAGGATATAAACCAAGTGGACTTGCACAAGCACTTGCAACAAATAAATCAACAAATATTGGTGTTGTTATTCCATCAGCCAATTACGTATATATTTCAAACATGCTTAATGGTATCACTGAAGTTGCAAAAGAAAAAGGCTTTACGTTGTCACTTTTTGTAACAGCACATTCTCGTGAAGATGCATTGAGAATGCTTGAAAAAGTTATTACAAGCCACGTTGATGGCGCAATTATTTTTGATGATGAACTCGATGAAGAAGATGTTGCAAAATTATCTTCATATCGCGTTCCTTGTATTGTAATCAATAACAAAGTTGAAGGCGACAATGCCGGATGCATTGTGTTTGGTTATGAACATAATCTAAGACATATTCTTGAACATCATTTCGAAAAAGAAGATAATAAACTTCCTATATTCTTACATGTTCATAATTGTGGTCGCCTTCTCGCTCGTACTGAAAAAGCTTTTATTAGAGCTTGTAATGAGGCAAACAAAGAATATCACATTATGAATGTTGATGATTCTTATACAAGAACATATCAAGATTTTAAAGATTATTTCGCAAATCACAAAGAAGGATATTTCATTGCTTATCGTGATTCAATTGCAGCAGCGGTCGCAAATGCTGCGACGGATTCAGGATTAAGAATTCCTGAAGATGTTGAAGTGCTATCACTTATTGGAACAAAATACGCAAATATTGTTCGCCCTACATTATCTAGCATGAATATCGATATGCAAGAAGTTGGGAAGCGCGCCATGTATATGTTGATTGATTTATCTAATAACGAACTTGAACAAAAAACATATCGTTTTGAATCGACATATATTAAACGCAATTCGACAAAGGAGTAAAAATGATTAATATAATAGATGAATTAAAATATAGAGGACTTATCAAAGATTTTTCTAATGAAGAAGAAGTTAGAAAGCTTCTCGATGAACCTCGAACAATTTATTGTGGATTCGATCCTTCTGCATCTTCAATGCATTTAGGAAATTTTGTAATGATTTCAATGCTTATGCGACTTCAAAGAGCAGGTCATAGAATTATTGCTCTTGTCGGTGGTGGCACAGGCATGATCGGTGATCCAAGTGGAAAATCAAAAGAAAGAAATTTGCTTAATGCTGATTCAGTAGGAAAAAATACTGCAGCAATTAAAGAACAACTCGAAAGATTTATTGATTTAACACATCCGGAAAAAGGTATGATTGTTAATAATTATGATTGGTTAAGCAAGCTTAATTTACTTGATTATTTAAGAGATTATGGAAAATATTTTCCAATCAATTATATGCTTTCTAAAGATATAGTCGCATCGAGACTTCAAAGCGGAATTTCTTATACAGAATTTTCTTATACAATACTTCAATCAATTGATTTCTTACATTTATTTTTGAATGAAAATTGTAAAATTCAAATCGGTGGAGGAGATCAGTGGGGAAATTTGACAAGTGGTCTTGAGTTAATTAGAAAAACACAAGGCGTTGACACAAAAGCCGGTTGTTTTACTGTTCCACTTCTTTTAGATAGCCAAGGAAAGAAATTTGGCAAGTCCGAAGGTGGTGCTTTATATCTTGACCCAAAATTAGTATCTCCATATAAGCTTTATCAATTCCTATTTAATAGTGGAGATGATGACGCTGCTAGATATTTGAAGATTTTTAGTTTTAAATCAATCGAAGAGATTGAGTCTATTATAAAAGATCACTACGAACATTTAGGTCAAAGAATTGCTCAAAAGGCATTGGCGTATGAAGTTACTTCAATTATTCATGGCGAAGATAAAGCAAAAGAAGCAGTTAATATGTCAAGCGCACTATTTTCTGGTGACATTAAATCGTTAAGTAAAGAAAATATCATTGAATTACTTGGTAACATGGAAGTAAATGTCAGCGAAGGACTTCTTCTCGAAGATCTTTTAATAGCAATAAAAGCCGCATCTAGCAAACGTGAAGCTCGTGAATTTATTAAAGGGAATTCTGTTTCTATCAACGGTGATAAGGTTAATGATTTAGAAAAACATATCACTAAAGAAGATGCTCTATTTAACGAATTTGTTATCGTTAAACGTGGAAAGAAAAATTATTATTTAGTTAAATTTAATTAAAATGAATAAGAAACATTTATTATCATCGTTATTTATCATCCCGTTAGTGGCATCTTGCCATGGTGTTTTAGTAACCAGTCAAGACGCAAGGAAAACTTTAAACAACATTACGGAATCTTTAAAAGAATCGCCTAATGTTTACGAAAAATTCACTTATAAATATGATAATTGTGATGGAGAAAACAATTATTTTAATAAAAAAGTCATTTATGATAAAAATGCTATGTTTTTTTATTCATATAAAATAAGCCATCTTCATCTTGAAGAGCATTGGTACTATGTTAAAAATAATGGTGAAAAGAACTACATTTTCAAAGGGCAAAGATATGATGGAGCAGTTGACCAAAATAATTTCCCTGCTGTTGATTATGAATGGAACGAATATAGTGATGAAAAATGGAATAATATTATAGTTGAAATCACTTCAGAAATTAATTCATTGCTTAATTATTCTCTTGAAAGAATTGAAAAAGTTATTAATTATTATGAAGTTGTTGATACTGATGGAATTGTTTTTACTTCATTCAACGATAAAAGCGTATGTGCTGAAGGAGATTTTGGTAATCAAACAGTCTTATATCGCGTTGACGATTTAATGCTTAAGGAAATTAATCATACGATTAGTGAAGATAAATATACAAAATTTTCTTGTAATTATGAAAGAGCAACGGTGACATATTTAAATATTGATATTCCTTCAAATTAAAAAATATAAATAAAAAAAGAGTGGCAGTTGATGCTCCGATAAGATAAAAGTAGACACGTATAAAAAGTGCGGTCTACTTTTTCTTTTAGTATGATTTGAATAAGGAGGTAACTATGTCAAAAAGAAAAGATGGAGCGGTCAGAGGCCGTCCAAAAGGAACAAAAAACAATATGCGTTCTCTTAGTGAAAAAGAACAAATTGTTC
>ERZ808274.771-NODE-771-length-13568-cov-2.372752_pt1 | contig 13568 bp, 16 predicted proteins | sample MGYA00521277_ERZ808274 | MGnify/ENA primary metagenome ERZ808274 (study PRJEB31516, sample SAMN03275597) | gut metagenome | biome: mammalia-associated habitat; material: feces | host: Papio cynocephalus | place: Kenya | collected 2012-07-28 ... | reverse complement strand
GAAGTAGATACAGAAGGATGCGCAGCCACGCCAACGAAAGTAGATAAAGACGGTGTGCTGTATTTAAAAGCAACCAGTAGGTATGCTGTAAAAGTATATGAAAGCGGAAAAGAATCAGATTCCATTTCTCTGGGTGATATTGGGGGAGGATCAGAAGTTATTGCAAATGTAGCTATCGGTGTTAGCAAGTACAGGGGGAGGGCGTTTCTGGTGGCTTATTTAAGTTCTGTAAACGTTCTTGATATGGTATGGAAAAAACCATTTAACCCATATGAAGATTCTACCATTGAAACAATTTAAATATGTAGAAACAAAAAACCACCTTGACAGGGTGGTTTTTTTGTTATATAATTATGCTATAAAGGTAAGGAGGTTGTATGATGACAGAATTACAAAGAAAATATCAGAAGGAATACAGAAGAGTTAAGAGTCTTGTTAGATCACTGGAGAAGCGTGGTTACATTGTTCCAGAATCGGTGAAATCAATTAAACCGATGTCTGGCACCAAGGTTTCGACACGTTCTCTCAATCGCTTGCAAAAGATAACTCCCGAAGCCCTGTACCGAAAATCCCGTTATATCACCCCAGAGGGTGCGGAAACATCCGGTGTGCGTGGTCGTGATTTGGAGCGTGAAGCGGCTGGTAGAAAGGGAGCGGAAACCAAAAAAAATCTTTGGATTGAAATTGTCTGGAAAAATGTAGTTCAGCCAATGATCGACCGGTTGAAATCTGGTATTCCCGAAACATATTACAGTAAGCGTGGGTTGGTCCCAAAAGCGGATGAAGTAATACAGTTCCAGCAAAAAGCGGCTGCTGAAGTGTTAGCGTGGTTGCAAAACCCGGATAATAGGCTAGAAATCGCCACTGCGGTGTACTATGCATACAAAAGAGGGGCAGATCTTGCGGATGCGCTGAACACGTTTTTGGAGAGTGGTTATATCAATGATATCAGGGGGTCGATAGAATTTTTGATGACGAATATCGGTTACAATGGCGACGTTTCTGCAATCTCGTTTATGGACGGTGTCAATTATGAAGAAGAGATGTTTGGATGAAACAGATATCTATGCTTGTGATTTTGAAACAACCGTATACAATGGTCAAACCAGAACGGACGTGTGGGCAGCGGCGTGTGTTGCAATGCATACGGAAGATGTCAAAATCTTTGGTAACATCACAGATTTTTTCCAGTATTTTGTGATGATGCGAAAAACAGTACGTTTATATTTCCACAACTTAAAATTTGACGGAAATTTTATCCTTGACGCTCTGATGCATCAATGGGGATACCGTCCGGCATTTAGGCAGTTACCGACCGGAGAAGTCCATGAAATACCAGATAAGAATATGCTACCGAAAACCTATAAATATAGCATATCCACCATGGGACAGTGGTACAAAATAATCATACGCACGAATAAGTATAAAACGATTGAGATATATGATTCGCTTAAACTCCTACCGTTCTCCTTGAAAGTTATTGGGAAGAATTTTTCTACAAAGCATCAAAAATTGGAGATGGAATATAAAGGAATACGATATCCAGATTGTTCCCGCTCAAAAGAAGAAGATGAGTACATTAGTAACGATGTGCTTGTATTAAAAGAAGCGTTGGAAATTATGTTTTCCAATGATCATAAATCTCTAACAATAGGATCGGAATGCCTAAAAACATACAAAAACATGCTTGATGATGGGTTCGGTTTATGGGACTCCTATTTTCCAAATGTACACGAAATACCAGGACCGGAAGGACTTTCTTGTGGTGAATGGATCCGGAAATCCTATAAGGGCGGCTGGTGTTATTTGCGAAAAGGCTGTAGTGGTGTTACGGTATATAACGGAACTACGGCTGACGTGAATAGCCTATACCCATCTATGATGCATAGCATGAGCGGTAACTACTACCCTGTAGGGAAACCGCATTTTTGGGTGGGGGACTTTATACCATCTGATGCAACCGTAGAAAATAGGTACTATTTTCTGCATATTCGCACTGGGTTTGAATTGAAACCAGGGAAGCTTCCTTGTATCCAAATAAAAAACAGTGCTATGTATAAGCCAAATGAATGGCTCGAAAACTCGTTGATTGATGGAAAATACCGGGAAATACCTGGGCCAGATGGAATGATAGATAGTACAGTAGATCTGTATGTGACCATGTCAGACTGGGAGCTGATCAAAGAGCAATATGATCTTTGGGATACGGAAATTATAGATGGCTGTTGGTTCCGTGCAAAGATCGGAATTTTTGATGACTATATTGATAAGTTTGCGAAAATAAAGAAAGAAGCAAAAGATAAATGCACGCGCACGATTGCGAAACTCTTTTTGAATAATTTGTACGGGAAAATGGCAATGTCCACAGATTCTTCTTTTAAATATGCCGAGCCAGTTGATGGCAGCTTTGTTTTCCACGACATTCATGCAAATGACAAGCGCCCAGGCTATATTCCGTGTGGTTCCGCAATTACGTCTTATGCCCGCTGTTTTACGATCCGTGCGGCCCAGGCGAATTATTACGGGAAAAACAAGCCAGGATTCCGTTATGCGGATACTGATTCCATTCACTGTGACCTGCCGTCGGAAAAAATAGTTGGCATAAAAGTACATGACAAGGATTTTTGTTGTTGGAAGCTGGAATCTTGTTGGGATAGTGCGGTATTTGTGCGCCAGAAAACATATATCGAACACGTAACGCACAACGACCTGGTTCCGGTTGATCCTTATTATGACATTAAGGCATGTGGCATGCCGACGAAATCAAAGTCTTTGCTACTGTCATCTATGACAGGAACCGCTAAAATGTCAGAATGCAAAACGGTGGAAGAATTGCAATTCCTTTTTAGAGGAGGAAAGCGGATCATAAGGTGTTATGATGATTTTACGGTTGGGCTTAAAGTGCCCGGAAAGCTGCGACCTGTTCGGATACCAGGCGGTGTTGTATTGCAAGATACTTTTTTCACAATTCATGAATAGTAAAAAAGTACTTGACATAGTAGAAAAAACGCATTATAATAAAAGTATAAATAAGAAAGGACGTGCCAGAGCGACACGGTGCCAATTGGTGCTGGATTAACACAATGAGAAAGTTTGAAATGAAAGAAATGGCAGACTTTGAAATTGCCAATTTCAAGGGCTTCACCATCAAAAAAGGGTTCTGGTATGGTCAGAACTTTAGAGACCAAGCTATAGCTTCCTCGGCATGTGTGTATACGTATTATTCACCCATGTTAGGCATTGAGGGGTATGTGTATATACATACGTAACGAAAAAGGGAAGTGGAAAGGCAAATGTTATGACATTGACTGCCCATTTTTCCAGGATGATTTCCGGAATGTGATTTTTGAAAATCACAAACAAAATTTGGCATACCAAATGCCAGATGATGTTTATAACGACATGTTTGGACGTAGATAAGGAGAAAAGAAAGTTTTGAAACACTGAAAATGGTTGCGGCTGAAAACATGTTAACGGTATTCGTGAATGATTATGATCTTGTAATACCGAATAGCTGTTTTTATCCGTGTGATTCCTGGGATGAACTTTTAGAAAAGGAAACAGAGTTGAAAAAAATTGCGTATTCAGGTGGAATGGATGAATTGAGGAAATAAAAATGAAATTCGGTGATGTAATTGCAGGTACAAAAGATTCTGATATGATAAGAGTTATTACGCCATATTATGGATTTGTTAACATGGTATATCTTCTCACCAACCGTCAGTATTTTGAAGAAGAGAAATATTTATTGGGTATGGACGTTGATATAGTAAGAGTTGTAAATGGAATTATGGAGGTGCATTTAAAATGAAACAAACAATTCGTATAATCTTATCATTTGCTTTGGCATTCGCCATTACTACCATGGTTATGCTGTCTTGGGTTGGGTTTGAAACAATTTTCATGTGAGGAGGAATGAAGAATGAATACAGATGCCTATAAGAAATACATGGAGGAGCGCATATCCATAGTATTACGTAATTCCGAAATAATGTATAAGAAATTGAAAGAGTGTGAATCATATACAGAAAAAGTGCTAAAGAAGAAATACGCTGACTGTGGCGTAGTATATAATGGATATATTGAAGCACTGAAATCTGGCTATTTCAGGATATGGATAGATAACGGGGTAGTTACCCATAAAAATATAAAGTTGGAGGAATGTGGTATAAAGCCATTGAAATTAGAACCTTATCCAGTATTACCAAAATAAATTATACGGAGGTGCAAACGAAATGAAAAACCAGGTTAGCGAAGAAATGAAAAGAGCAATCTGTAACCGGAATAACTATGAAACAGCCAAGAAACTTCTTGATGCCTACTATTACGATCAGTGTGGTCACACAGACTTCTATTCACGGGATCAAGATTTAAAACGACTGTTTCCAATTCGAATTGTGTACCCATTAGGAATTGATTTTTGCTACGTGCTGAAATGGAATGGAAATAAATATGTGATCGTGGAAAAATTCAAACATCGCTTCAGACACAAACAATACCACGATATGAAAGAAGTATACGATGAAATAGAAAAAGGGTGACATTTGTCACCCTTTTCTCAGCTCGTCTTTCTCACACCATACAGCTGCTTGACATTACAAGCGGCACAGTCAAATACGATCTCGCTACCAGAAGTAATGCCAACCTGATTTTCCACCACATAATACCCAGGATAGTCAATCCTTGCGTTTGCCGACAGCGTTGCTACCGCAGTCAATGTTCTAACACCGGATGCACTCTGCTTGAGATAGCCGTGTAGTACCCCATTTGTAACAATCAAGACGCTTTTCTCAAATTCGTCATTCGGGAACAGCTTCCTAGCGTCCACCTGGAACACCTTGCAATAGTCCTGGGAAAAAACCTGTGTGGCCCCATCATCCAGTACATAGGTCGATCCGTAAGCACCAGCCCCATGGATCTCAAACAAGCTGTTCACAGCCTTTACGAAAGAATGCCTTTTCTGCGTTTCATCTTCGGTGTGAAACCCGCTCACTACAACCCCTTCGCAATCCGTAAGCTCAAAAGCCCCTGCGGGAGTAGATACAGCAGTAGCTTGATGGTCCTTGACCATGACAACGTCAAACCGGCATCCCTTGCAGGATTCTGCGACAAAGCACGCCGCAGTGCAATTTTCCGCACCGCTGGACTGCACCGTCAGACCTAAACAATCCTTAAAATGGTAGCCGTGTACCCCACCGGAATAACTGTCAGCGGCGCAGTTCTGCAAAGTGCTGTAGTAGAGCTTTTCAAGCCGGTATCCAGTGCCTGTATAATTCACAGCCCAGCAGTTCTGGAACGTCATACTGGTTCCGTTTGCAATGACACCTTCATGAAAAAAGCCATACTGACCGCCCCATGTTGATACGTCGTAGAAAGTGCTTTTAAACAGATTGTCCATATAAATACAGGCACTGTTTTCTACACTAGGTTTGATCCAGACATACACGTGTTCCAGATTGACATACCGCATCGCCTTGTTTGTGTTCTTTTCCCCCGGTGCAATGACAATTCCCCGCGCCCTTGCGCTTTCGTTTGCAACCTGGATTGCCATATTTTCGATTCGGACCCCTGGCACGCTGATTCGGATCGCAGTCGGAGCAGAGTTTACCAGGCTGTGTTCGATAAACTGTTCCTGGCTGATATCATCGGTACTCTCATCAAACACCCACCCGGTATAATTCCCCTTCAAGCAAATCGGTTTGTCAATGTTCAGCGTTTCGTGCATATAAACGGTTCGCCTTGGAAACATCACGGTGCCATGCAGTGGGCAGTCTTTGACGGCTTCTTTTACAGCGTCATTATCCGTCATACCAAGAAAATTCACATAATGCTGTACATAGGTGTAGTCTGGGATTTCTCCTTTTACAAACTTTTCCAGCAGATTCTGGAAATCCTCTGACTCCAAATAATCCGTCAAAATCACATTAAAATTCTGAATGATCTGATTGTACGTCAGTGCCAGCTCATTGACATACCGGATCACTTTGCAGAGTACCTCATAATAGCTTAAGCTATCATCATATGCCAGCGGTAACACCTTCTGGCAATAGAAATGCAGTTGTTCTCTTGTAACCATTTTTCCACCTCCTTACCAAAGTTTCATAAACAAATCGCCAAGTTCGTTGATAACCATCAGATCCACGTTTAAAATCTGCTCCCGGTACTCCTTGATAGCGGCCGCGTAACTCTGACCGCCTCGTTTCCCCCACACGTGGACATCCCCAGTTCCCGTTCCGTTGTTGTCCCGTGTTCCAGTTGAGTTTCCGGTTTCTGATCCAGTTTCAGTTCGTGTTCCCTCCTCAGTCACGGTTCCCGTATTGGAACGAGTGCCAGATTCCGTGGTTGTCCCAGAACTGGTTCCAGTTCCTTCACTGGTTTCCTTTCCTTCCGTGGATCCAGTGACCGAAGTTGTCCCACTTGTAGTCGATTCGCCTTCCGTGGTCCCGTTTCCGGTCTGCGTACTAGTCCCTGTTGTTTTTTCCGCACCGGTCAAGTACTGCTCCGCCTCAAAATCCGTTAAGTCATTTTGTGGCGTGGCACTTTTGATTGTTTTTCTTGTTGTGGAGCCTTTCGCAGAATCCGTCGTTTTACCCTTGGTTGAAACGGTGGTTGAAACGGTGGTTGAATCGGTGTTCTTGCCTGTGGATGAAACGGTGGATGAATCGGTGGTTGAACCGGTCGTCTCACTGGAGTGGGACGTGGTTTCACTTAAGTCATCCGTGCGAGTATCCTTATTTGTTCCGGTGGTAGTGCTTTCCCGGCTGGTTGTGCCGGATGTGGTTTCCTGGAAGGTGTCCTTGTTTTCGTGGTGTTCAAAATAATCCACGTCCTGTAAGGGGGAATACTCAAGATCAAGGGTTTTGTACAGCTCATTGTAGTACGGCATGATCTCATTCATTTTCCGGTTCAGTTTAAGCTTCAAAAGGCCGACGGTTTCAAAGCCGATTTCCCTGGTATAGTAATGTGCCAGGATTTTCTGGCAGAGTTCGGCTCGTTTCTCTTCCTTATAAAATGGGATTGACGGGGAAAAGATTTTATCCCAGCTTTTTTCCAGCACGCTTTCCACGTCGGAGAAGCCAACGGACTCGGAAAGACCCGCAGCCGTTTCGCAGATAAAGCGGACTTCTGTGGTATATTTACTCATCCAGCTCACCTTCTTCCGTCGTTTCTGTCTGTTCTTCCGTCTGCTCTTCCATTTCTGCGTCAAACCGGAATTTGACCGATGCATCCCACCCAAACAACCTGTTCGCGCGGTCTATCATCTGCTTCCTGGCTTCCAAGCGGCTGTAACGCCCCGCAAGTGTGCCACCCAGGGAGCGATTTACTTCATCCGTCACCATACGCTCTTTCTTGGTGATGCTGACGTTACTGATGCCCAGATAGGTCATCGCCTCATTCCAGATGTTCGTTTTCAGTTCAAAAATTCGATCAGAGATGTATGGGGCATCTGTGGATAACACGGAAAAGTCATGCATGTCAAGGTCTTTGTCCCCAAAAATAAACGGCTGGTTTCCATCATACTCTTTATAGAGGTTTAGCATGGTTAATCGCTGGGATTCCGAAGCACGCACCAGCACAGGGGTCTTTTGGGCATTGGCATTCACGTCAATGATCCGATCCAGGTTGTAGAGACGCATAGCGAACATTTTTAAAAGCGGCTTGATGTCCCGCCTGGTCAAATTGTTAAACCCAATTACAGATGTATCAAGGGATAGTTCCAGCTGGTACCCATTGTACCTGGAATACGCCCGGAACCTTGTGGGGTTTCCGTATACGTCGAAGTTCCCCGACTGGGTGCAGGAAAGGGAAAGATAAGAGTCAATCCCTTCATCGTAGAACAATGCAATCTGGCCGCTCTCATACAATTCCAGTTCCATGTAACGGGGGTCTACCGTATCCGGCAGACCCTCATAAGAGAAGGAAGTGATTGCAAGTTCTGACAGACGCTGATAATAGTCCTGCCAGGTGCACATGTTCAAAAACAGGGACTGGCCAAACTGTGTTTTCTTTCTTGCCATAGTTCCTCCTTAACTCCAATAGGTTCCTTTTTCTATAAGTGTTACTTTTGAAATCCCTGTGGATAACAAGCTGTAATCAAATGGTGTCGGAATCATGGCGCGCATGGTTGTTCCACCGGAAGAAGGATCTTTGTACTGGAATGTCATCAATTCCACGAAAGTATCCGTGTTTGGCACATAGATCGGTACGTTATACGTCTGTTGCTGGTTTAAAACCTCAATCTCAATGTATTTGTATCCTGTAATCAGAGGATCGGAATTCACACGGATGCGGTTTTTACTGTCCAGGTTTTCAGTCATTTCCATTGTAAGATCAATCGGCGTTTTTGTTGGTTTCGGCCCCTGTGGCCCCGCAGGGCCTACTGAACCAGGATCACCCTTTGGGCCCTTTACGTTTCCAAGGTTTTTTACATCGCTCAATTTTTACTCACCTCCTACGGTGTTGTCCAGCTCATAATGCCCGACTTGGTCTCCAGATTTCCACCAGGTCACGCCAGAAAGATACGCATTTCGGATCTCATCCTGATATGGGATGGGGATACCTAAGTTTCCGGAAGCTGTTGGTAACAAGTTTACCTCACTGCATTTTAAGTATGTCCATACTTTGCGAGCGTCTCGAACAGGTTCCATAAAACGGTTGACGGCATACCCGAAGTGGTCAAAATATGCGTCTATTCGCTGGGCAAATTGTGCCCGGATTGTTTTAAAATAAAACGCAAATCCTACATTATCAATTGCTGTATTCAGACTGTCTGTTTGTGCTGATCCATATACAGGGTCTGGGTGACTATCGATATCGTACTGCTGAGCCATTTGGCCAGCAATCGTAGAACCAGCACCAACAGCGGCACCAATTGCAATACCCGGAATCCCCCCAGCGATACCGCCCATGATACCGCCAGCCGCACCGCTAACAACGTTTTTTAGAATAGCGGCTTTGTTCTGGGCAAGATAAGCCTTATAGGTATCACCCTCCCAAGCGTTAACAGGGAAACTTGTTAGAGTCATACCTCGATCATAATCTTTATCGATGCCAGCATGATTGACAGGGTAACATATCATAGCCGGTGAAGAAAGAAACGTACCCTGCACTTCAAACTGCGCACCAGCTGACCCCCATTCTTCCCAACGATACTTAATCACCTGTCCAGATTTATTTGTTGCTACCAATTGCGTGTAAGGATACTGAAACAGTTTTTTATTACGCGGTTTATATCCATCAAAATTATCCGGCATATTCATGATCGGCAAAAGCAGATCAACTGTGTCCGGTTCAGCACTGGAACCCAAAACCGTAGGGTATTCGTACATTGCAATAATGGCGTTTTCTTTACCGGAACCAATGTATGATTCCAGAAGTGCGTTTAGATGTGTAGCATCTGCTGTTACCGGTTGAGTAATAACATTCAAAGGACTGTATACTTTGTTGTAAAATTTACCAACTGGTTTATCACCCGTTGACGAAACACTGGTCATGACGCAGACAGACATATCACTATAATCCGTGATATATTTGTCTATAGTCACAAAATCACCTGTTTCCAGATTTTCCGGTACCAAGTTTTCGAACAGCCCATCCGTGATAGAATGCGAACGTTCTACCCAGCAATAGCCAAGTTTGTAGTTAAAATGGTATGTTTGGAGTGCATCGATCTGGAAGTAAACCCAGGTACATCCATCGTTGATGTATTCTACACGACTTACAAAGGCATAAAACCATTTGGTGGAATATGACGTATTCTGCCACATTAAGTAGTTGATGTGGTAACAGTCCGAAACCGGTCGGTTTACGCGGATACGCCGTTCCTGTCGCTGAAATGTACAGTCCAACATGGAAAACTTGGCTTTCCCAAGAAAATAGTTTGTCTGTGCTTCCCTGGTAAGAAAATAGATGGTATTCTTATAAGAGGAGTCCAAAGGGACTCCCTCCAGGAAGTAAATTTTTGTTTGCTTGGTCATAGTTCGATAACACTAACTCTAAAAAGAGAAGCTACAGTAGCATCGGCTGATTTACTAACCGAAATATTGTACGCACCATCTTTTGGATGGGGGATCATAAGTGCAAATGCAAAATCTGAATTATCTTTAAATTTCCCCCCGCCAAAAACTTTTAATTGAGAACCATAATTGTCTGTAGCTATATTCATGACACCTACAGAAACATCTTGCCCTTCTATATTAACATTACCGTTAATGCTCCGCAAAGCAACAGCATAGGTTTTATTCACGTTCAACTCAACAGGTATATCAAGTATACCAGTAGCAGTGAATCTTAATGAACTATCAGGCCACAATACAGAAACAGTTCCCTCATATACCACTTTAGGTGGATACTTAATTAAACCTAAATTAACAACAGATATTTTAATCACCTCCACATATTGCAAACCACCGAGCATATTTTTTCACTAGTACGTAACGATAACATCACCGTTCACAAGTTCTACTTTTTCTACCGGGATCAAATATTTTGCTTCTTCTTCCACTGCAATCAGATTCCCCTCAGAATCCACGTAAAACTGTGAAACCACTTTTTTCGCTTTTTCATTGATATGCACGCTTAATTCTCCACTAGAACTTAGGACTGAACTGGAGATATCCAGCCCCCATATCAGTTTTTTCTTTCAAAGGTTAAGGTTGCGCCTACCTGCTCCTCTGTAGTTAAGTTTGTGGTAGCGTTGTACTCGACGCCGTTTAAAATCAACTGCGGCTTTGTCGTAGTGGCAGAGGTCGGGAAAATGAAGACACCGTATTTCTGGACTGCAATCATCTTTTCCACACAATCCTGCGTCTGCACAAAATTCCACTGGCCTGTTAAAGTCGGTGTATCTTCCTGCGGGGAAAGTGTTAAAATAGTACCAGCCTCATTGATGAGCTTATCAGTTACTTCTACGGTCAGTGTAGCGGGGGTGTTGAGAGAAACGTTATCGGCTTCCACAAATACCACCGCGTTAGAAAACGGACTGTAGGAAACAGTTTTCCAGACATTCAAGAAGTAATTCCAGTACATACCAGAAGCTACGTACTTTTCGGTAAAGCGAAGGTTGTTGTCATAGACCTGGAAGAATTCCTTGTCGACCAGCACTGCTTTTACTTTTGACGTAATCTCCAGCTCTTCCGCTGTCACAGGCTCAAAGCCGTCGGAACTTGCAACGATCTCGGAAAATGCATCATTGTCAAAGGTTGACCAATCATCTATGATCTTTAATCTGCCCATAAAGTCCGCTTTATCCATATGGAAAGCGGAGGCCAGAACCTCTACGTCATACTTTGCGTTATACATTGCGTCCATAAAAATGTACTGATCATCTTTCGGTGTATTGGTGTGCACCCCGGATGCATTGTATTTCGGAGACAGAATCGTAATCATGTTTGATACGCCACGGAATTTTTCTGCATTGTCATGCATATCAGTGGGAGAAACAGCCTGCGGAAACATTTTCCCGTGGGAAATGGATTTAATTAGGAGATACTTAAACAGTAAGTACTCTACGTACTCATTGGAACGGTACACGGAATCAACCAGCTTGGCAATAAAGCTAGTAACGCCATCCGCAGACAAAAACGCCTGACGCAGATCCTCATCCTGAATCGTTAACGGGAACTGGTAACGCATGTTCATCACGTGGAATGCGCTTCGTACATCAGAAATGGTACGTTTGAACTCCCTGGCCTCTGCTTTTTCAACAGAAAACTCCCGGGCTTTACAGATGTTTACGAAAATTTCCTCTACCGTTTCACCGTATTCCAGGTATCCTTTCTTGAGATCTGCATAAGGGTTGTTAAACGTAGAAGATTTGATTAACACCAGCGCGATGCGGTTAATCAGAGCATTTAAAAACTGATTCTGTAAAATAGGGTTCCCATAAAGGACTTCCCCTACTTTAGGGATATCCGTCGTTTTTGTCACCTCTGGAACCAAATTCTGGTATTCATAAGTAGCGTTCTGACGGATCACATTTAAAATATCAATCGTGCTGGCATTTAAGCCATTTACGCCTACTCTTGTTGGCATCTTTAATCCTCCTTAAATAATGATTCATAGGTTACTTTTGTTTCTGGCTCATCGGGTGGTTCATCTGTGATGCCTGATCCTTCATCATCCGAAGAAGAGAAAAAACGTTCTCGGTATCTCTTTCTCCATTCTGCGTCATTTTCTTCGTATTTTTTCTTATAGTCTCCCGCCTGGGAAACCTGTGCAGACAAATCCTCAAACGTATCGCTTAAATCCTCAAATAAAGAAATAGACTCGTCTGAATCCGCATTTTCTTCACCTGTTAAAACACGTACGCGGTCTAACAGTTCCTCTTTGCTAACTACAGCCATGTTATCACCTCGCTTCTTAATAGTGTCGTATCATCATCCATATCGGCATTTTCTTACGTTTCTTAGGGGTAGGCCCTGGTCCGGGGCCGGGAGGAACATAGCCATTCAAAAACCAAAATGCGCACATCACGTTGGAATATTGCTCATCTGACAAGTATCCAAGATAGAAGTTTCCAGACGCCCAGTTCCAGCTTGATGATGGCTCCGTCTTATGAGCGTCAATATAGGTATAGAACGCTCTTGCGGCTTGCTGTCGCTCTTCAAGTGCATTTCCTGGAACACCCTCCCAACAGGCTAAGAATTCCGCTGTAAGGGAATCAAGATCCGTAGAATCGGAAGATAAAAAGTCTGACAGGCTTGCGTAGCCCAGAATGGAATTAGCAGCTGTCCAGTAGTTTTCGTAGATTAAGAAAGCTAACTGCCCGTTTCCATCCCCGTCTGAATATCCATTAGATGTTACCCATTCATGCAAATTGTAACAACGCCCATATGGCGTACCGACGTTTGTCCATTGACCAAGGCCATAACCGCCCACGCCGTCATATTGGTATTCATGATCCCAGGTTGTAGGTGTGAGGCTTTCCCAGATTCCCGGGTTGACACCTGATTCACGCTTAAAACACCCGCACATAGCCGCAATCACATAGGCAGATACGGTTGTACCGACGCCCCCGGGGTAACGAAATAGCCGGGTATAATAACCGGGGGTTGTCTGGAATGTGTTAATCGATACCTGGTCTGCCAATGGTACAGAATCGCTATGCGCACCCATGGTATAGCCAGTCATCAGTGTACCGCTGTCCACATGATGTACCATTTCGGTATGTTGCACACTGGAGGATTCCACCCACACGATATCACCAGGCGCCCACTGTCCATTGATATCTTGCTCAACAAAGCCTAAAGACGAAAGAACAGGAATCATTGTAGAAGTTGTAAATGGTGTGGGAGAACCCGCTGAAAATAAGTCAAATCCACCAGCCTGTAGAACATACCAAATAAAAGAAGAACAATCATAGCAAGTTGAACCCGTTGTTGGGTCTACCTGCTGATTTCGGTAGGTTTCAGAATAGCCCACATTTTCTGCGTTACACTGCGTAACGGCCCACGAATAACTCTGTGTCAAGTTTGGCATTTCTAAAACCTACCTCCTTTTTACTTATTCTTCTTTTCCGGAAATCATCAGGCATAATTTCTGTACAGCAAGTGTGTTGTTTTCCAGTG
>ERZ808274.770-NODE-770-length-13570-cov-10.124972_pt1 | contig 13570 bp, 19 predicted proteins | sample MGYA00521277_ERZ808274 | MGnify/ENA primary metagenome ERZ808274 (study PRJEB31516, sample SAMN03275597) | gut metagenome | biome: mammalia-associated habitat; material: feces | host: Papio cynocephalus | place: Kenya | collected 2012-07-28 ... | reverse complement strand
CTAGCCCATACATAGCTTTATATAGAAGTACAAACCAAGTTTTCGGTCCCGGAAATCCTTACATTCCGCCTTACATCCGCCCATACCGAAGGCTATAAATACTTCCTTACCATACCTAGTATTGTCGGGGATGACCCGGAAGGATGTGAAAAAATATGGGCGCAATGTACAATATAAATATCGTAGATAAGGACGGAATCGTAGAAAATGGATTTAGTACGGACGACTTCTTTAAGTTCGTTGAGCAATTCCAAAAGGCTATATCCCTTGGCTATCACGTTGTCGATACCGATATCGACGGCGGGTATTGGGTTTACATTCAGTTGCTATAAAGGTGATTAAAATGACCACACAACACACAATCTATGAGATGGCTAGTTACCTCTTCGATGGGGGATGGCGCGCCGTTGACTACTCGGACCTAAAGCGCGAATACCGCCTAAGCGCGGATGATGCGCTTGCAATCTGCAGTATGTTAGAAATCTTCGAAAACAACCTTTAAATACTAAAACGTCCTTTAAGGGTTTGGACCTTCGGGGCGGGGGGTCCAAGCCACTAGGAACCGCCCCACAATATAGGAAGTGTAAAATATGGCAGATATAGTAAAAGCTAGGAACGTTGGTCAGAATGCAAGCCCCGTTATTGCGCCCCTTTATGACGCGCCCATAGATGCTAACTGGGATTCCATCCCTACGTTCCCTATTAGCAACGCGGTTAAGAAGGAATCCGTTGCGGGGGCTAAGTCTATCCTTAGTCGCCTTCAGTCGGGCGTCGAATATTCGTCGATTGATGGAATCACTGCAACGATGGTTACAAAAATCGGCGACGACATTTATAGGGATGTCGTTGAAATCGTTGGTTGCACTAACACGGCATACGTGGTTAGAATCGACGATATCGAGTATTCCGTTCGTAAGTCCGTGGTCCGCTTTATCAAGGGGGTTAACTGATATGCAGTCCGTAGACAATGTTACCAAGCGTTCCATGCTTAAAATCATCCCGAACGCCTATAAGGATATGAAGTATACTAAGGTCAATAACGGCGACGTTAAGACTATAACCAAGGTCACCTACTCGGTTTATCCAGTTAAGGATACTGAAACTGGGGGCGTTATGATGCGCAAAGATGGGACCCCCGTCACTAACGTCACTGCATACATTGGTTTTAGCGATGGGACTTATACAACATCCCACGGCGACACGGTGATTAATCAACTTGTCAGTGAAACGGGTGACTTCCCAGATGTCGAAGGTCAGTATGAGTTTGATACTGATTGTCCCGTTAAGGTCATTACAACCCAAGCCAAGTACGGCAAGGGTCCGAACGCTAAGACTTTCCCCGTTTGGGCATTTGAACCCCAGTGAAACCCAAGGGGGCATTGCCCCCTATCCTAGGTGATACCATGGCGAAATATCAAAAGTTGGCAATCGCCCCCGATGGGGAAATAGTCTTTAGAAGTACGGGACGTATTGTTACCAAGACTGTTGACGTTAAAGGCAACCGTGCTTATGTGGACGGGCGTCTATACGGCTATATAGGCAAGGGGACAAAAACCGAGCAAGCTAGGATAGCTAAGACGGCTAGTAGTGCATCCCGTAAAAAGCGTGCTAAAATCAAAGAGCAAGCGGACAAAATAAGGAAGGAAGGACTTAAACTGCAAACGCCCCAAACGCCCGCAACTACGGCTACAAATGCCACAATCAAGGATTGGTTTAAAACGGCTCAACTGCAAGCGGACGCGGTTAAATATATACGGAAAAAATACGGCGACCGTGGAACGGTTGAAATAAGTAAGAATGAACAAGCGCTATTAAATTATTCGTCAGTTCTTAATAAAGCAGTTCGGGCGGGTAAAATTAGCCCAGCCAAGGCAACCTTATACTACGCAAGGATGTCAACCGCTTTAGATGATGATGCAAGGCGGAAAATTTGGGTTGATACGGCGGATTTGTTTGACAAGCTAGATTACAAGTATGAGATTCATTCAAGGATAAAAGATTCGGAAGATTGAGATTATAGGATGGTTGATTTAGTGGCGTCAATCGTAAGCAAATGTTCCGATTGCGATATAGCAATATATGGGGTTGATACAGAAACCTATAACGATATTACCATGGGTTTAAAGTCAATCCAGATTTGGGGGCATTCCGACAACCACTACTTTACATCTGATAATTTCAATCAATCCGACGATGATATCCGTGCGGAAATTTGCACTAAATTTTTTGATTGGCTTGTTGGGTTGCAATCCAATACAACATTGGCATTTTTCAATCTGGATTTTGATTTTTCACAAATTGTTAAAAATTTAGTGCAAAATTCGCCTTGGGAATATGTAGATAAGCCCAATCGCGGAAAATTGAAAAAGGGTACTTTTTCCATACTTGAATCTGATTCGAATATTTACAGATGCGATATTAAATTGCAATCTGGGTATGTCGTTACATTTTTGGATATCGCCAATTTTCTAACGGCGACGACATTAAATAAAGCGTGCTTGGAATGGCTCGGTGAAACCAAAATAGAATTACCGTCTAAGAAATTTCCAAAAGAAAAAGCGTCCGACATTGAAATTAAATACGCTATGAAGGATGCCGAATTAACGTGTAAATTATATGAAAAATTAAATTCTGAAGGCGTCACTGAAAATATAAAATACGTCACAATTGCGGGTCGTACAATGGGGCATTTTAAGGATTTCCTTAAAAAACAATTTTCAATGACCTTTGAAGAGTTTTGTTATAATACAAAAGATAAAGAATTTTGTGAATTGTCGAATTATGAATGGGAATCATATCTTAGGGAATCCTTAAGGGGCGGGGCTTGTATGGCGGTCCATAAAGGACTATATCGCAAATGCAAGCATATCGACGCGGTATCAATGTATCCTAGTCAAATGGTTAAAGATAAAATTCCAACGGGTCCCGTATTGCATGAAATCCCAGATTTCGACTATACAACTATACATTTTCCGACTTGCTATTTAACCTTGAAAAAAGGAAAAATCCCATATATACAATGGAATTCAAACGCTCAATGCTTGCAATATCAATTTAAAAAATTGTATAAAGCGGGTGAATATGTAAAAGATTGCTTTTTAGATGGGACCCATGCTTTTTGGGATGATGAATGGAAAATTATCGAAGAGTGTTATAATATTACGGAATTTTCTGATAATCCTAAATATATCCGTATGAAACCCAATCACGCATTAAAAGAATATATTACATATTTATTTCAAGGTAAAAAGAAAAATAAAGGAACTAAAAAATATTTCTTTAAAATATTAATGAATTCGCTTTATGGTAAATTCCTATCACGTCCCGACGGTAAAAGAATATCCTACGAAAATGGGGAACGCCATACAGTGGCGGAATCCGATAAAAGATTGTACTATTTGCCGTTGGGTTCGTGGATTGCTATGGGTGGTAGGGTTTCGCTATTCAAATGTCTATTATCGCTGGATTCTAAAGATGTTTTGTATTGTGATACGGATAGTTGCATATACAAGGGCGATAAGGACCCAGATGTTAGCATCGGGGATAATCTAGGGCAATGGCAAATTGAAAATTCTGACTTCGATGCTTGGATTGTTGGACCGAAAACATATCAAGAATTGAATCATTGCGTAATTGCTAAATTGCCACATAATCCACTACTTACTAAATGTGCTGGAATCAACGCGGATGTGCGGGAAAAAATCAGATTTGAAGAGTTAAAAGAAGGCGGTATCTGGACTGTAACCCGCGCGCATCGGGACCCGCATACGTGGGCTAAAAACGTAGTGCAAGTACCGTATGAAATCAACTGTCGTGTGAGTGTGTTACATTGACCCAAGTTACGACGAAATATTATGATGCCAGATTGCCAAATAATAAACCTTACTGGGATGTCAAGGACGCTAAGCTTATGGTATCTCATCACTCGGATATCAATAATCCGACGTCCCCCAGAAACTACGGAAAAAGTTACGCTCTTAGGGTGTTGTCAACCGAGTACATGGATAAAGGTGAAATTGTTGGCTGGGGGCGTTATTCTAAAAATGAGATGGCTAAGGCAATTTCCGCATGGCAATCTTTTAATCCAGAACTGGAAAAATCCAAGGATGATATCGGAAATATCATACTTACGGACCCAGTATCAGAAGGACGCGTCATGTTTTTCTATTGGAAAAATGCGCACAATAATAGAGATACCGATTATCCCTTTTGTCTATTGACTTATGATGAAATCGTACCCCCGCGTTATACTGAAAAACCAAGGCTTGATACCGAATTCAATGATTGGTATGATACCGATACGTCGTTTTCAAGGTCATATAATCCTATAAAATTCCTAATTTGTAATAACATCGTGTGGCAGAATCCTTATTATTTGCAGTGGGATATAGTACCATTTTCTAAGGGTAAAATGCAGAAAACAATTACGCATTTTGATATTAAAATGGAATCTGGAGATTTTAATATCGATTCCAGCGTATTGGTATGGAATATTGCTGGGACCGACGCTATCATAAAAAGAAATATCCAGCAACAAGCTTTAAAGTTTAGAAATCCCGAAGAGTTGCAAGCGTACTATGACAACGAAACCAACATGGAATATACGACAATCGGAAAATGCCCAGATAAAAAAGTTCAGTTGGAAAATTATTGTTTAATGAGCCAAGGATATTACATCGGAATCCGTTCATACGCTGGAAAATTGTATTTTGAAAAAGTCAATTGGAACCGCGATATCGATACTTATGTTTCAGAACCCGCATACGTTGATATCAATAAAAAACATTTCAGATATCAAGGGTTGTCAAAAGAATTTGAAGATTGGTTTAATGCGGGTATCTGCATTTTTGATAACGCTCAAACGTTGAACGCATTTTATAGATGGCTTAGACACAATAGGCAAAGGTTGTAACTATGACAAGTGGACAAAGAAAAATGACAACGCGCCCGATGATGAAAAAAGAAGAGATTTACAATCTCAAATTTTATAGCTATTCATACATCCTTATGTATTTAGCTATAAAATATCGGGGCGAATCCAATGTTTTTTACGCGGATAGATTCCAGGAAATTTATAGCCATTCGGGGATTAGTCTTTACAAGTATGCGCGCATTTTGGAAGATAAAGGATATGTGCGCATAGAAGGTAACCCACTTGCTAAGCATTGGTCCCTATTTGCGCTTAAAGACGAATCCGCTTTAGAAACGCTTGATAACTCTAAAAATATTGAACATCCAAGCTGGGAAAATGTAGATAGGGACGGGGCTATACATGGGGCGGAAAATAACTAACGCCATGCGCGCGGATTTTGTTGACGCGATAAAAGAAGTTTCAAAAACCAAACCCGTTTTTACATATGATGATGTTGCTAGTCTTTTAGGCTGGGAATATAGAAACGGATTAGGGCGGATAATGTCGCTTTTTCGGGATGAAAATATTATAAAATTGATTGAACGGCAACAACCGCATAAAAAAGCTAAATGGGCAATTAAAAATATCGAAAATGGAAATAAATATCGTAGATATAAAAAGGAATGATTGAGATGGTTAAAAAGATAATTGACGCCGTATTCATAGATATGGAAGGTTATAGCTTTGCCGAATATCAAGAATTATACGGCGTTAAACCTATTATTTCCATGCTTTATATGCTATTAAACGATAACTACGAATTCGATTTAACAATTAAAGTAAGGAATGATTGAAATGAAGAGCATTGAAAAAATAAATATCTCACTTGAAAATACGGGCGAAAATGAATATTGGCGCATCCAATTATACGCATGGACTAAAGAATTTATTCCCGATTACTATATACCCGTTTTCAGTGGCTTTAAGGATTTGGGTAAATCCACGCGTGGACAATGCGCATTTTATGGACCCGCATACGGGGATGGAATAGAAAACCCTAGATACGGCGCTATCACCATGAGCAACCGCCTTAAATCTGATTGGCGCATTAAGGCGACATTGTGGCATGAATTTTGTCACCATTGGGAATGGGTAGAAACTGGAAAACATGGACATGGTAAAGGGTTTGATGCACGGGTTAGAAGGAAACCCGTGCTTTGGATTTTGTGCGCGATTAGTAGATGTTTGGCGTTGTATTAAATTTTTAACAAAGTATTAAAAATTTGATAGTATTTCAGTCGTCCCAGATGATATCTCCGACAATGTAAACACTTTTAACGTTCCAAAACTTGCGTATGCACTTCCATAACTATAAGCTGTAAAATCAGCCCTTAACGATATACTAATTTGGGTTGACGATAAATCTATATAAATAATATCTTTATGCTCACAATCTGCCCCAACGTCGCCCGCGTTAGTATAACCTCCGAACCCATTAGCTTTAAGAATATATGTACCTTGAGGGTTACCACTCTTATCGCCTTGCATTGTGCTTACATAATCACATTTAGAATTAGCATAGAAAGAACCCACTTTAATATAGAGCATAATAGAATCCCCATTTTTCCAGTCGGTTTTAGCCATCAAATCGCTAAGACTAATCGATTTCCATGTTCCCCCTCCACTACTCGGCAACACAATGTTATTAACTTGTCCATCCAGTGCGGTAAAATCTAGCGATTTGCCATCGCTACCAACGGCGACTTGGCTAAAAGCATCCCCTACCGAGTTCTGAAGAGTTGTAAGAGCGGTTTTAGTAGCAAACGTCGCATTGGCATTAGTCTTAGTTTCCATATCCGAGATATCGGACTTAAGAGCAACCTTAGTATCATCGATGGATATAACGCCACTAGCGATTTTGATACCATTTCCAGCCGTGTAAGTCGTCCCCGTGGTATCGATGGTTATAGGCGTGCTGGAAATCCCATTAACTTTAATAGTAAGTTTGTTATTGGCGAATGTTCCAGAAACCGAATCAACCATAGTGATAGCGTTGCTAGTTATCGGGTCGCCTTCATTGACGATAGCTTTAACCAAAAACTTATTGGCATCGGTAGCGTCCTTATCTATCTCGATTCCCGTGATAGTAACAACAGAGCCCCCGCCTTCGGGAATGATAAAGTCGTTGGTTATAACTTCCGAACCGTCCGACATAACGATTTTGAGCTTAAAGCTACGGGATGATGTACCACTGATGATAGTATACTGATATGGAATTATCATATCCAAAGTGTTACTATCAATGGTAGTATCGTCTTCCTGGGATATAACCGCCTTAATTTTTCCAGTCCCATCACGATAAAGAGTAATTCCGTTGGGAATCTCTTTAGTAAGAGCATCGGTTACTTTATCCAGCTCTGCAATCTCAGTATCGTGGGTTGCGTCCTTAGCTTTGAGCGCGGTTATTTCGCGCGCGTGGTTGTCGATGTTGCCGTCGATGGTTGCAATCTGTTCGGTATGCTCGGCGTCGGAGATTTTGAGCTGGCTTATATCAGTCGTGTTTTTGGTAGTCGCCGTTTTAAGGGCATCGATTTCGGGCGTGATTTGGTCAAGGTTAACATCGTTAACAACGTCCACAAGTTCGTTAACCTTGTTAACAATCTGATTATGTTCATCAATATTTGTCGATTTTTGATAATCGAACGGCTCAACTTTAGGCATACAAGGATTCCCCCAAGTCAAAACAATCTACAAAAAAGTTTACAAATACGTTATAGTAAGAACGGTTGTTATCAAGGAACCCGTTCAAAAGCTCATAGTTGGGCGCAACCCCCACATCGGACCAATCTTCTGTTTCGGTCCCAGCATGACCGTATTTAGTGGTCCCTTTGGATGTGTTCGTAAGATTGTTGGTTGTCGTCCCGTCGCTAGTGGATTTGGCGGTTGCTTGTCCCGATGGGTTGTCTATCGGTAGGTCATAATCGATATTTTCAATGTCGGATTTGACGGTTCCAGTATTGGTATCGGTCCCGTTGATTTCAGTCGTATCCTTTATATCGTAGGTCCGCTTTATGGTACGGGATTGTGTAGGCTTAGCTATGTCATCGTCATAGACGGCTAACATTTTTTCCAAGGTATCAATATTCATTATCAAGTCGGACTGAAGGTATTGCTGGAAATCAACTAGGGTATTTCCTACGATTTCGTGATTCCTAAAATAGGACGTCGCAAACTCATTTAGTTTATCCTTAAGGGCATATGTAAGGGGGCGGTCATCGGGATAAACCAACGCCCCGAATCCGAACCCGCTAGGGACGTCCCTAAGGTACATTGTGTTGTAAGGCAAGTCGTCGCCGATGATAGGCTTGAAATTATTCAAACGTTCCATTTTATCACCGTTTCTATTCGATTAAGCATATCCCCAGAATGCCCCCTAAAATCGATTTTACGGGACTTTAGGTTTCCAAGGTATGGTTAATCGTTTTCTTAAGTGTTATCGATTATACGAACTTTAAGTTTCTTAGTTTGTCGGAACCAACTTTTTAGTTAACGCCCTTCTTTATAAATGGTATATAAAGAGTATATAAAGAACTGGGTTGCATTTCTGCAATCCGATTTTATTCTACGCTTTTAGTTGTATGTTAACACGAAACTTAAAATTCGTATAACGTAACACTCAAGTATCACCATCTTCCGATTCAGTATTACCGCCCATAAGCTCATCTTCTGCAATCGGACGGACCAATTTCTGAATTTCAACGCTTGCAGTAAGCCCTTTTTCGATGCACTTGTCAACTGAACGTTGTCTAGATTTAAGTCCATCCGCGAGTAGATAATTTAACTCTTCGTCATTGCCTTCTTGTTCATCGACTATAAGGCGTTCCTTTTTCTGGTAAGCATCCTTGGAATCGATGCCACAAAATTCAAACATTTCTGACTCTAAGGCTTTACTGTACTGATACAAAGATTCCACATTATAGACTGGGTTTATATCCAAGGTTTCAACGCTATCCTTAACGCTACGGTCAATAAATAGCATTTTCGCATTATCTGCAAGGCGGATAAAGAAATTCTTAACCTTAGACTTAATCTTAGGGTCCCCTACAATTGCAACCATCGGCGTCTTTTGGTTAAAAACTTGGGTTCTGATGGTTTCACGAACATCCGCGTAATCGTCACAATAGTAGAGTATTGCGGACCGCATCATCGTGTAATCCAAGCAATCATAGAATGCTATGCAGTCGTCATCTTCTGTAAGTCTATCTGGAATGGACAAACCTTTTATGTCGGTTTCGAAAACGGGACGCCACGCATTAGGATATCCGTTAATATCCCATCCGATTTCCGACATATCCGTAACAATCCATCCCAGTATACTATGACGCCAAACGATACATTTTCCCCGATGCCACAAATACCACTCTATCCGCCCTTCGGGGATGTCGCTAACTTTTGTATCATAGACATTCATTCCAAGGCGTGATATTTTGGCTTTTTCAATGGCGCGGGTCATATGTATAGGATTGGCGTTAGCACGCATACAAGCACGTAAGCTAAACTCGGTCATACTATCATAACCCCATTGCTAAATCTATCGTGTATTTGGTCCTTCCAAGCTTGGGGGATGTCGCCTAAAATTTCGACATCCGCGGCTATAGGACCGACTGTAAGAAAGTCGCTAAAAGTTTTGACAACTTTATAGACATAATACCCGTTTCTAAGTGCGGTTTCATCATGGGTCAATGCGCTAGCATCATCCCACGACTCGATACAAGGTCCCGACAAATTGCTATCAAGTATTGCAGATAGATTATTTCCACGTTGATTAAGGGTATCATTTGCAGATTTATATTGTCTATCTGTAATCTTTTGTTCTTTGTTGCCGTAATAAGAGCCGATAACGTAATTTCCGACTAACGATATTGCGCCCGCGCCCGCGCCCGCGCCCGCGCCCGCCTTAGCCCCGATTCCAGCCAATCCGCCCGACGCCATTCCAGATACGGCATTTTCACCGAGTGAAACCGCGCCTTGCAAGAACTGTTGATTCAGTTGCATTTGTCTTAGCTCAATATCGTACTGACGTTGCCTAAACCGATATTCGTTCCACGCGTCCACATAAACATCAATAGTTTCGGCTGGAATTGTCACAAGTATCAAATCTTTACTATCTCTTAGATATTTACATTTCAAATCAATAGACGACGCGCTAAAAGATATTGTCATTTCAGTTATTGTATATGCGGTATTAGGTTCAAACTGATACACGGTATTACCGCGACAATCTTTTATCGCGCCATACTCGATAAGTGTATTTTCCCCAACGGACCAATTGGTTATTGCAGTAGACGATAAAGCAATGCGACAATCGGCGTAACTCTTAGAAACTAAGAATTGATGATTTTTTGTGTTATAATATGGGGCATAAGCCCCCGTCGGGTCCGTATCGATAAATGCGACATTATCAAACTGATAGTATGCAGTATCTGCAAATTCCCCGAAAATTGGTACTATCGATGCAGTCCAAACGCTACTTGCGGTAAAATCATATTCGTTTTGTGAATTATTTAACCATTCAACCCAAGTACCATTTTGAATACCCTTCATAAAATCGTCAATAGTAATTGCTTGCGTAGAACCTGGAATATAAGTAAGAATCCCAAAAAGAAGTTGCTTGCCTTCAGTTTCTGTGAATGTAAAGCATAGAGCATATCTTATAGGGTCCATACGCTTAGTAGACGTATAGTAGTTAGGCGTCAACGGATATCTATCGTCACTAATCAGTTGGGGATATCTGGATATAGTCGCCCTTGCAAGGCTAACGTTAGTTTGGGTGATTGCAGTATCGTAACAGTCGATTGTATAGGATATATCGGTCATGGTTTCGGTGACCATTATCAAATCCCCGACTAGGAAATAATAACGGAACCCATCCCCGTAGTCGATATACCCATAACCATATCCCAGAAGATTACTAAGCTTGTCGTTAATCCTAAGATTATCTCCAAGTTTAACCGTGTTGGTTGTATAGGTTTTGGAAGTAAGGGTATCGAAATATGATATTTGAGCCGATTTATCCGCCCATTTTCCCAAGCGGGTAATCCCGTCTACCTTCGAATTTTTGAATAATTTGACCGTCATTACCATAAAATCAAACCCGAATTTATGGCTATCATCCCTATAATGATATATAGTAAATTTTCAAGCCGATTAATTTTAACTTCATTTTCTTTTACATCGACTTTAATCTCTTCAAGTTTTGGACATTCCTTGTCATTATAGGGACACATGACGGCTAAGGAATTAACCTTAGTCGTCATGTTTATCAAGCCTTAAGGTTAACCCTTACTGCATTTTCCCAGGGACGGACTGCAATCGCGCCCTTATAGATAAGGTGCGACTTGACAAAATCACCCGCGCCGTTGGTATTCATGTTGACCTTATAGGAACCTTCGACGGGGCGGTACACAATCTTATCAGATGCCACAAGGTAAGCGATGGGCGCGGGGGCGTCAACTGCAACGGGCTTATCGTTTTCATCCCATGTAACGCCCGTATCACCGCCCGCCGTGAATTCGGCGGTTGTAATAGGCTTAGCCAACGCGTTGACCATCGGGACAATCTCAACATTATCTACAAGCTCACTAGGAGACGGAAGGTTAGCCTTAGCGTTGCGGTATGCGTTCAAGTACTTCTGATTGATAAAGCAATAAATCTTATCAGAACGGGTGATAAGGTCCGTGTTTTCCGCATCGGTAAGCTCATTGTAGTGATAGTCGTCGCTCATCATCTCGGACGCCTTATCCATAATTGCGCCCATGGACGCCACGATACCATCAGTCGCTATATCGACTTCCATAGCGTTCTTAGTCAAAGATATAGCCTTTTTCTGTATCTCGGACTCGATAGCACGTTGATAGGTGAGCACATTGTTATCAACAAGCATCGAATTAAGCGAACCGATGCCGTTTCTGTTGACAAACATCTCCATAGACACAAGCTCTGAAGGAACGACAACGGGGGACCATCCAGCTACATTCTGGGTGAATGTTTTTTCAATGCCAGTAGAATCAACAAAACCTAGGGCATCTTCTGCAGTAGCCTTAGGCTTGAATTTCTTCATTTTGGTAGACTTAAGAGCGCGCTCAGTCCATCCCATGCCCGCGGAAATAGGCGCGCCCGCAAATCTCGAATAGAAAGGCGTATAAGCCGACTTAAGGGGCTTGAACATCTGTTCACCAATAACACGCCCGAATCCCGAAGTAATACCGTCGGAAGTTACAAACTTGTCTACGGACTGATTCCAGAAGTTGGAATCCGTGGGAATTTTACCCGAAGTGTTAAAAATCGTATCTACATATGCCATACTTATCAATCCTTTTTACCAAGGTCAGAAACAGTTTTATTGTAAAGCTCATTAAAGCTAAGCGGTTCTGGGCTAGGGTCCTTTGCTGGCTTGTCGCTAGAAACGTAATTAGCGATAAATTTATTAAGCTTAACTTCATTAGCTTTAAGTTCATCGATTTGTTTCTTAGCGTTGTCAAGGTCCACAACGGCGTTATCATACTGGGCTTTGAGCTTGATATATTCGTCGGTATCAACGACGATGGTTTCACCCGCATCCATTTCAATCATTCCTTTTTAGGTACGCTTTAATAAATTTGATAAGCTCACGTACAGAAATGTATTCATCCCCGTTTTCGTCGATAGTTCCCAAAACGTAATTGAACGCATTAGAAACATCGTCACGTGAAACCTTAGCATCCAAAAGCCAATTTTTCAGAAAATTCCAAATCCCCATATCAATATCCCCAGTTGCCTTTAAGAACCCAGCCTAGGACGGGATGCAATCATCAATACCGCCGATATCCGCATCTTCCAGCGTGCATATGATAACGACGGGCTGGGCTGGGTTTCTTAAACGCTATTAAAAATAAAGGAAAATGCTAATATAAAAGGTTTGAAAAAAAAAGGTTTAATTGAAGTAGCACTTAACTAAACGCCCTTCCCTTTTGATTTCGTCCGCGTGCTGGAAATAGTAATTATTGAACATATCCCAGTAGGGCAACCCTAAATATTTCGCGGTACAAACCCAATCATTTATTTCGTCATCCCATCTGAAAACGATTAGGTCAACATCCTTCTTAGCGTTGAATACCATTTTAATCACCTTTAGATTTTGGAAAAAGGTTTAATCCGCCCATGCAACGTTAACACGGATATTCTTCATTGTCAACCCAACCTTAAGGGTCCTAATGCAGTATCTAGGAACTTCAACAAGCCCCATAGCTGGAATTTGCCCGACGTATACGATTTCATCCGTTTCAGTATTGATAACTTCGATGTTAAACTTAGGTTCCATATCCATCTTAATCACCTTGATATTTTATTGGTAAAAGGTTTAGTCGACGAATACAACGAATTCGTTCTTACTAATCTGTTCGACGTTCTGATAGCTTGCAAGGCATTCCTTAGCTACTGCAAGGGTAGGGTAGGTAAGCTTGGTTATTACGTAGCTCTTGAGTTCGATTGCATCCCATCCGTAGATTGTCGCGTTGCACTTCATTTTTCTTCGCATCCTTCCGGGTCACCCCCGGCAGTACTAGGTATGCTAAGGAAGTATTTATAGCCTTCGGTGTGGGCGGGCTTAAGGCGGATTGTAAGGTTTTCCGGGACCGAAAACTTGGTTTGTACTTCTATATAAAGCTATGTATGGGCTAG